>ERZ842401.288-NODE-288-length-70488-cov-10.135249_pt1 | contig 70488 bp, 60 predicted proteins | sample MGYA00521270_ERZ842401 | MGnify/ENA primary metagenome ERZ842401 (study PRJEB31892, sample SAMEA3878208) | bioreactor metagenome | biome: Moose rumen | place: Sweden | collected 2011-10 | study: EMG produced TPA metagenomics assembly of the PRJEB12797 data set...
CGGAGAGAGATAAACCAGTTTTCCCCCCGCATGTGACGCTTTCTTAATTCTTAATTACTAAATTAACTAAGCGGCAACAAACGCCCGCTTTGAGCGGGCTAATGTTGCCTTGTCTGAAAAGAAAATTCACACCCAAAAACATTTTCCCCTGCAATATCCAAAAAAATAAAGGAAGCCCGCCCCGCATATAGAAACCTAGAAACTAGGTATTGACAACTTTTGTAAATAATCTTATATTATTTACAATGATTAAAACCTAGAAACTAGGATTTTTTTTATATTAAGACAACACCGAAACAGGGGCAAAAAATGAACGGATTGCAGGCAACGAAGCAAAACCAGATTGCGGGACAAAACCAACTTGAAGCGATTGAAAGACAGATAGCGGAAAAAGCCCCCGCACTTCACGAACTGACAAAAGAGCAACTGGAACAGATAGCGCACATTGTTTTGATAAACTCATACGCTGACACGATGAAAAAAGACATTGAAACCATAGCGGCGGATTATCAGGGCGAGAAGCAGACATTCATTGACCAACGGAAAAGCGAACACACGAAAAAGGGCTATCAATACGCCTTTATCAGTTTTGAAACGTACCTTGCGAAGCGTGGAATTGACAACCCGCTGAAATGCACCCCCGAACTTGCGGACGGCTTCATTTTGGATATGAAATCACAGGGCAAGGCGGCGGCGACCATACGCCGAAACATCGCCGCAATAAGCAGTTTTTTCAGAATGATAAACCGCTATCACCCTGCAATCAGAAACCCGTTTATAGGGATTGCGGGAACTGGACTGTTGCCGAAAAAGGAAAACGCAAAGAGAATTGAAAGCGAGATACCTACAGGCAACCTAAAGACTTTCAGAAAAGACATACAGACGATAATAAAAAACGAAACCTGCAACGAACTGAAAGTAATGCTATGCTTCATGGCTTTTCGTGGATTGCGGGCGGGGGCTTTTCAAAACATGAACATTGACGGCAACCGCTTTTATACGACATCAAAAGGCAAGCGGATAGGCGGCGAACTTCCCGAAGTCTGCATAAAGGCATTGAAAGAAGCGGGCTTGAAGAAAACCGCCCCTTTTGCGGAATGGAACACCGCCAAAATATCGGCAAAGTTAGAATACCATGTTTTGAAACTCTACAGGGCGGGAAAAATCGGCTATCGTTACTCACCGCATGACTTGCGGCACTTTTACGCATTGACCGAGTACACCAAAAACAAAGACATCTACAAACTTAAAGAATTGCTGAATCATTCTAGTATTGCAATAACTGAAATCTACTTGCAGGGCTTAGGCGTGGACTTGAAAAAGACCGCCTAAAGAGGAAACCCAAAAACTAGGATAATTAAACTATGGACTACACGAAAGCGAAAAACAAAGACATCATGCGGGATTTATGCGACCGCATGAAACTGATTGCGGGGCAACTCTATTCAATGAGCAAGGAACGCCCCGAACTTGCCGCCGAACTGGAAACCTACTACAGGGATTTATCAGACATCGAAAGCACGGCAAGGGCGTATATTCTCTACTCACTTGAAAAGATAGGCACTCAAAAAGGATTTATGCGGGCAAGGGCAAGCAGGGAAAACGGAAAAAAGGGCGGCAGACCGCCGAAGCGTATAACCGAACTGAAAAGGCAGATTGCAGACCTTGAAAGCGAACTTGACGAAATCACAGACAGACATTTAAGGGCAACTGACACGGCGGGCAAAGTATGGACTTTTGGCGAACAGGAAAAAGCAAACGACCTGCAACGGCTTAAAGGCGAACTGTACCAGCTGGAACAGGAACGCAAAAAAGCGCAAGATAAAGAATCGTGATACAGGGCTTTATAATTCCTTTCCCTGCAACACTCTTTTGAAAACCTAAAAACTGGGTTATATTTGATTTATGGCACGGAAAATAAAACTTGAAAACAAAGAAGCCTTGCTACAGGCGATAGCGGGAAGTTACGGAATAATAAGCACCATTGCAGACCGCTTAGGCGTGAACTGGAACACCGCCCGAAGTTACATAAAGGCAGACGATGAAGCGACCGCCCTTTATGAGAGCGAACGAAACCGCATACTTGATAAGGCGGAATCGGCGATAGTAAACGCCCTTGAAAACATGGATATACAGACCGCCAAATGGTATTTGTCGGTAAAGGGCAGAAATCGCGGGTATGACGGCAAGAAACGCGACACTTTGGACGATGACCCTATAACAGACCTAATATCTTTTGGACTTTGAGGGCATAAAAGAGAACCACCTAAAATTAAAAAAAATCTGTAAAATATATACAAAACGCCTTGACGGTTTGTATATACATAATGTATATTTAATACAGGCTGTAACAAATGGGAAAAACGGTTGTACACGGAAAATTTGAATGGGATGCAGACAAGGCGGAAATAAACAAGAGAAAGCACGGCATTTCTTTTGAAGAAATCTTGCCAATGTTTGACGACCCGCTTTTTTGGGAGCAACTGGATTTTGCAAATTCAACCACCGAAGAAACTAGATATTTTGGAACTGCAAAGGTAAACGGTTTTGCGGTTGTCGTTTCAAGTTATGTAGAACGGGAGCGGACAAGGATTATATCCGCCCGAATCTCGACTAACGAAGAGGAGCGCAGATATGAAGAATGGTGCAGACAGTTTTACAGCTGAAAGAATTGCCGAACTTAGAAAGAACATTGATTTTTCTGATGTTCCCGAAATAAAGGATTTTTCTAGCGGACACTTGCGGAACTGGAAGCCCGCAAAGAAAGCGGTATCTTTCCGCATTGACCTTGACAACCTTGAATGGTTGCAAAGTTGTGGCGTTAAAGGCTACCAAAAGAAAATGAATGAAGTGATACGATGGGCAAAACAAAATAATTGCCCGATTGCAACGCTATAGAGTGTACACGCCGATGCGGCGGCCAAATGACCATGCCGCACCCAAAAATTTTCCTCCCAGAGCGCAATGGCGGGCTTTTGAGAGGGGTTTTAGCTCCCGTTTTTAAACACCCGCAAAAAAAGCCGCAGATGTGCTTTTCTGTTAACTGGATTTTGCAAGTGAATGCACTGGATTTTGCAAGTGAATGCACTGGATTTTGCAACTAAACGCACTGGATTTTGCAACTAAACGCACTGGATTTCGCGACAAAACGCACTGGATTTTGCAACTAAACGCACTGGATTTTGCAACTAAACGCACTGGATTTCGCGACAAAACGTACTGGATTTCGCGAACCCGGCAATGAGCCATGTTTTCAATGTACATTTATGGTTGCTCTTTGGCAATATTCAGCGGTGCAGGGCGGCCTGGGATATTGTGGAGGTTGCCGCAACCCCTGCAAATCCTTGGGCATGGGCATCTCTTGCAGCGGATATCGGCTGCATATTCATTCCAGGAGCAACTGGCGGCGGACTTGACAAATATGCCGTCATGACCTAATATCTTTTTAGGCTTTACCCACACTTTTTAGGGAAAAGCCAGTATGTTAGTATTGCTTAGAGAAAAAATGAAAAAACAATTTGTTGTTTTACTCACATTATTGTTTTCGTTTAATTTATTATTTGCAGAAACTAACACAGAAAAATTCTGGAATTTATGGAATTCCGATAATCAAGAAAAAGCTGAAGAATTACTTCAAAACTGGGAAAAGAAGAACAAAAAAGATCCTGAATTATATGTATGTTATTTTAATATGTATATTATGAAAGCTTCAAATGAACAGATGCATGTCGAGTCTTTCTTACCAGAAAATTTTAATGGCCAATATATGGAAGGTCAGAATGAAAACGGTGATAAAATATATATTTATTCTATAATTGTTTATTCTATAATTGAATATGATGATGATTTATGTTTAAAAGCTTTCGAATATATCGATAAAGGTCTTTCATATAATCCTAAACGGCTTGATATGTATTTTGGAAAGGCTCATTTATATTATTTAAGAAAAGATTATAAAAATCAATGTGAATTATTAAAAAATATATTTGATTTGAACAAAAAAAACAAATCAAATTGGCTATGGTCAAATAATACTCCAGCAAAAGAAGCTGGTGTTGATTTTGAGACATCAATGCATGAATATATTGGAAAATGGTTAAAGGAAAAATCCGAAGATTCAATAAAATATGCAAAAGAATTATCAGTTGTATCTATAAAGTATTTTCCTAAGAATCCTATTGCATATAATGATGCTGGTATATGTTGCATCATTTCTAATGACTTAAAATCAGCAAAAGAATATTTTAAGACAGGCTATGAACTTGATAAATCAGATATGATAATTCTTACAAATCTTGCATATGTTTCTAAAAATCTTGGTGAAATAGAAGAAGCAATAAAATATTATAAATTATTAGAACAATCCACAGATGAACAATATAGCAGTATTGCAAAACGTCAATTAGAAACATTACAATAAAAAAATGACACGTAAAAGGTTCGTAGCCGACAGTGGGGCAAGCCGCGTGCAGTTTGTCTAACTCATTGCTATGTGGATGTCCGCACAGGGGTGTGCTTTAGGTGGTGTTTCCGCAGCGGTTTTACGGTTGTGCTCCATGCGGTGCGTGCAGGGAACAGATGGTTCAATTAATGCATAATGGAACCTATAAAGATATGGAATCATTCAATTTCCGAAGCAGGCTGTTGAATAATACGATATTACCCTCTGTGTGTGCGTTCATCATAGACGACACGAGATGCTCTCTAGTACAGGGGAAAGGAAGTTTCAGCTGTGTTTCAGGGTGTGCCTTTTCTATCTATTGTGTAAATTAGTTCATATCATTATAATGGTTTAATCATTTTTTAGAGGTATTTACAATGTCTGATGAAGTAAGAGTCCGTTATGCACCATCTCCAACAGGAATGCAGCATATTGGTGGTGTAAGGACAGCACTTTTTAACTATCTTTTTGCTCGCTCAAAGGGTGGAAAATTCATTTTGCGTCTTGAAGATACTGACCGCACTCGCTATGATGAAAAATATGTAAAGAATCTGTATGACACAATGGCTTGGCTCGGCATTGACTGGGATGAGGGCGGAGACAAGGGAGGCGATTTCGGCCCGTATGTTCAGAGTGAACGCTTTGATTTGTACAAAAAATATGCTCAGGAACTGGTTGAAAAAGGAGAAGCTTATTACTGTTTCTGTGATGCTGAACGTCTTGAACGGATTCGAAAGATTCAGACAGAAAACAAGATGGCTCCCGGCTATGACCGCCACTGCCGTCTGCTTACGCCAGAAGAAGTAAAGGCTAACCTTGAAAAGGGACTCCCTTATGTGATACGCCTTAAGGTGCCGCTCGAAGGCGAAACGAAATTTTCAGACCACCTTCTTGGCGATATTGTATGGAAAAATGAGGACATTTCTCCTGATCCAATCCTGCTTAAGTCTGATGGCTTTCCGACATACCACCTTGCAAACATCGTTGACGATCACTTGATGCACATTTCGCATGTCATGCGTGCACAGGAATGGATTCCTTCAACTCCGCTACATGTGCAGATGTACCGTTCGTTCGGCTGGCAGCATCCTGAATTTTGCCATCTGCCAATGGTTAATGGTTCCGATGGGAAAAAGCTTTCCAAACGCCATGGTTCTACGAGCCTGAATGAATTCCGTGCAAGAGGCTATCTGCCTATGGCAATCGTCAATTATGTTGCACTCCTTGGATGTTCTTATGAAGACGGTCGTGACATGTATACGCTTGAAGAACTGTCAAAGAACTTTAAGCTTGAACATTTGAATAAAGCACCTGCAGTATTCGACTATAAAAAGCTGGAGTGGTACAACGGACAGTACATACGTATGCTTTCTGATGAAGAGCTGTACAAGTGGACGCTGCCGTTCATTACTGGTACAGGAGATGCAACTCTTGAAATTAATCCTGACAATCCTCAACCAAAGCCGAAGGTTGGATCTGAATACTCTGGTGTTGCTTTGGGAAAAGACGGAGAACCTGTCTGTGTTGACAAGAACATGAACATGACGTCTGCTCAGGTAAAGGAAAGTCTCATGAAGCTTATGCCTCTTATCAAAGAACGTCTGCACTTTTTGTGTGATGCAGCGGAAATGGTTCATTTCCTGTTTACAGAACCTGCTGTTCCTGCCAAGACAGACATCATTCCAAAAAAGCTTGATGAAGCAAAGACAAAAGATGTTCTTGTAAAGGCTGTTGACTTTGTAAAGCAGTTGCCGTCTCTTGATCATGAAGCAAGTGAAGCTCTTGCAAAGCAGTGTGCAGAAGAACTTGGCATAAAGCTTGGCGATTTCATGATGCCTATCCGCATGGCCGTAACGGGAAGCCGCGTATCTCCTCCTTTGATTGGTTCAATACTTATTCTGGGTGTAGAAAAGAGTGTAGAGCGCATTCAGCGCACGCTGGCTACTTTCTAAAAGTAAATTTAAATTCCGTATTGTCCTGCATAGGATTGCAGGAAAGCTCCGTATGTCTAGTAGATGATATACGGAGTTTTTTTACAGTTTATTTTTGTTGACAAAGTAAAAAAGTAAATCTTATAATTTTACTATGAACATTTATAGAAGTTTCTTGAAATATGTTATAGCTTCAACGTATTGTGGTGTATTCTTTCTGCGCATTTTTCATTATGGCTTTATTTACCGCAGACCGGAAAACATTATTCTCGGATGCATCCCCACTGTTGTTATTACTGCATTTTTGATTCTTGTTGTCTGTATCTGCGAATATAGGATTCTTTCTCCATTTGAAGCATTGGTTAACCGTGCAAAACGGAACGGTGAAAAAATGTCTGACGAGGATGCCGTAGCCTGCATCGAGGCTTACAAGAAATTTGATGTTGCAATTGCTGTTGGCGAGGGAATTGGCTTTTTTCTGGGGTCTGGTTCAACATCTGTTGTTGAAGCGTTGACGGGCTATGAGAAATTTAATCCCCTTTTGTTTTTCATCATTGTAGCCCAATCTGTTGGTGTCGGGTTTATATGTTACACGCTTGTTGTGTTCAGAATAAAAAGACTCTTGATGACGCGGGCTTTATACGATGTTGGCGTATCTGTTTCTAATGACTTGTCGAAAACGCTTTCTGTGGCAATAACAGCGAGCGTATACATTTCCATATTCAACATGATGACTGTTCCCATCGGTCTTTTGACAGGCCGTGTCTCAGGCAATTTGTTCGGTATTTTCATTCGGGATTGTATTATTGGTGGTTTGCTGACAGGAACTGTCTGCTACGTAACGTATTCGCTTTTAGTTAAGAAAATAAGGGAGACCGAAAAGAATATAGGCAAGAAGTTGTATCTGGAAACGATGAATCTCGCCGTTGCAACAAAAGAATCTGCTGCAACAAGTGTGGATCAGAGTGCTGCCATAAAAGAAATCGTTTCTACAATTGAAGATACAAAAAATCTTTCCATGAACATAAAGGAAAAACTGAAGAATGTGTCCGATATTTCTGAAAAATCAAAGGAAGACATCCGCATTGGCGTTGAATATCTGGACAGGAACATTAAGGAATTGTTTTCGGTCATGGAAACGAATAAGCAGACAATTGAAGGCATTAAGGATTTGGGCGGCAAAATTGACAATATATGGGATGTCGTCAGCCTGATTAATGAAATTGCTTCTCAGGCAAAGATCATTGCCTTTAATGCTGAGCTGGAAGCAAGCAGTGCTGGTGAATACGGAAAGAATTTCCATATTGTGGCAACGGAAGTTCGTCGCCTTTCAGACAATATTATTGACGGAACAAAGGAAATCAAGGAAAAAATTACAGAAGTGCAGGGGGCATCGGATTCTCTTATTCTTGTCAGTGAACAGGGGGCTGAAAAAATTGCTTCGGGTTATGATAGCATAAAATCTTTGCAGGGGCAGTTTTCAAGCATCAAGAAATCTTCGGAGGATACCGCAAAAAGTAGCAGTGATATGACGGATTTTGTGATTCAACTTTCTGCATCGCATGAACAGATTTATTCTACCATCAAGCAGATTGCTGTTGGCATTGAAAATTTCAGCCAAACAACAGAAAGCATTTCATCTGCGTCACAGAATGTAAAGGATATTGCAAAACTTCTGTAAAAATTTTGATGAAATTTGTTACAGGACTATTGACACGATTCTGCTATAAGTGTATAGTGTACTCACATTCGTGATGCGGGGATGGTGGAATTGGTAGACACGCTAGCTTGAGGTGCTAGTGGCGAGAGCTGTGCCTGTTCAAGTCAGGTTCTCCGCAATGAAAGAACTGCTGAAAAGCAGTTCTTTTTTTTTCTCTTTTCTGCTATATTTTCTTACATGACATATAATCTTACAAAAGGTAGCATCTTAAAAAATATCGTCTTTTTTTCACTTCCTTTTTTTCTTTCGTATTTTTTACAGACATTGTATGGTCTTGCGGATTTGTTTATTGCAGGACAATATAATGGGGCGGAGGTCATTTCTGCCGTAGCCATTGGATCTCAGATAATGCACATGCTTACTGTTATAATTGTAGGACTTGCTACGGGAACATCAGTTTTGATAAGTCGGGCTGTTGGTGCAGGAAAGGAAAAAAGCATTTCGTGCATAATGGGAAGTACTGTCATTTTGTTTTCTGTAGTGGCCGTGATGGCAACAGTTACTTTGCTGTTGTCTTCTTCTGGCATAGTACGGCTTATGTCTACGCCGGCGGAATCCATCGAGGAAACAAAACGCTATTTGAGGATCTGTTTTGCAGGTATCCCTTTCATCATTGCCTATAATGTTATCAGTTCAATATTCAGGGGATTGGGAGATTCAAAAACTCCTCTTTTTTTTGTTGCCATAGCCTGTGTCATTAATATTGTACTGGATTTTGTGTTTATGGGTGCATTGAACATGGGAGCTGCTGGAGCTGCGTATGGAACTGTAGTAGCACAGGCCTGCAGCGTTTTGTGTGCTGTGGGTGCCATCAAAAAATTTGATATGGGTATTCACCTGTCGAAAAAGGATTTTTCCCTTTCAGGCAGTCATTTTTCAAAGATGCTTGCAATCGGTCTGCCCATAGCCGTTCAGGATGGCTTTATTCAGATTTCCTTTTTAATCATTACTATCATTGCAAACAAAAGGGGAGTTGATGTTGCTGCTGCTGTCGGAATTGTTGAAAAGATAATTTGCTTTCTGTTTCTTGTTCCTTCTACCATGCTTTCGACTGTTTCTTCGATTTCTGCACAGAATATGGGAGCAGGTGAAGTGGGCAGAGCCAAGAAAACCCTTGTTGCAGGCTCTGCCATGGCGGCAGGTATTGGTGTTTTCTTTTCCCTTGTCTTTCAATTTGCCGCTCAGCCTGTCATGAAATTGTTTACACAAAATGAAGCCGTCGTGGAGTTGGGAACTCAGTATTTAAAGACGTATGTCCTTGATTGCATTGTTGCGGGAATCCATTTTCCATTCAGTGGTTTTTTTAGTGCGTTTGGATTTTCCATGGTATCTTTTGTTCATAATGTTTGTTCAATTATTATGGTACGCATTCCGGGAGCATATCTTGCCGCCTTGTATTTTCCAAAAACCTTGTATGCAATGGGGCTTGCTGCACCAGCAGGTTCCCTTCTTTCTGTATGCATATGCATCGGTGCTTATCTGTATATGCAGCACAAAGGAAAATTTGACAGAACTGCATAAAATTTTTGGTAAAATGAAGAAAAACGGTATATACTGTAATAAGGGAATTGTGAGCCGTGCCGTAAAACTGCTTCCTTGCAGTTTTCAATACTGATAGGAATTATTTCGACAGAAATGATTCAGGCAGAAGGAGGTTTTGTATGATTTGCTTTTTGAACAAAGTAAAATTAATTTCATGTTTGTTTGTACTGTTGTCCGTGTCCTCTTATGCTTTGACGGGTTCTGCGGATATTTCTGATGGGGCAACAACGATAGGATACGGTGCATACAGAAACAGGAAAGACATTGTATTGGTAATTATTCCCAGTTCTGTAGAAAGCATTCATAAAAATGCTTTTGTAAACTGTCCAAACCTCGTGAGCATTTCGTTTGATGACGAAGACGACTGGTTCATTACGCAGGATGAGACGAACTGGCGCAACAGGACAATGGGAACGCGCATAGACGTAAGTGATTCTTCATCAAATGTAAGTGCATTCAGGTCTGGAAAGTACTTTTTTTATAAATCACAGAAATAATGCCGGAATTTTGAAAAAAAAATTTGACAATGGTGAATGGTGGGCATATAATTAAAAACATAATATAACCCCTTGGGAGGCCAAATTGGCAAAGGTAGAACTGAAGGGTATTGGTAAAATTTATGACGGCGATGTACGTGCTGTTCAGAATGCCAATATCACTATTGAAGACAAGGATTTCTGCGTATTCGTAGGTCCTTCTGGATGTGGAAAGTCAACAACTCTCCGCATGGTTGCTGGTCTGGAAGATATCAGCGAAGGTGAACTGTACATTGATGGCGAACTGATGAATGATGTTCCGCCAAAGGACAGAAACATCGCAATGGTATTCCAGAATTACGCTTTGTATCCGCACATGACAGTGTATGACAACATGGCATTTGGTCTTAAAATCCGTAAAATGGATAAGGCTGAAATTAAGCGTCGTGTTGATGAAGCTGCCAAGAGTTTGGGATTGGTTCAGTATCTGGATCGTAAACCAAAGGCACTTTCTGGTGGACAGAGACAGCGTGTTGCTGTAGGCCGCGCTATCGTTCGTAATCCGAAAGTATTCTTGTTTGACGAGCCTCTTTCTAACCTTGATGCAAAGCTCCGTGTGACAATGCGTGGTGAAATTGCTGCATTGCACCAGAGACTTCAGGCAACAATGATTTACGTTACTCACGATCAGATTGAAGCTATGACGATGGGTACAAAAATCGTTGTTATGAAAGATGGTCATGTACAGCAGATTGGTGAACCACTGTTCTTGTACAACCACCCGATTAACAAATTCGTAGCAGGATTCATTGGTTCGCCTCCAATGAACTTCCTTACTGTAACTGTAAAGAAATCTGGCGATAAGATTGTTGTTGATGAAGGTTCTTTCGAATTGACACCAACTGCTGCCCAGCAGGAAGCTCTTAAGGCTTATGTTGGAAAGGACATTTACTTTGGTGTACGTCCTGAAGATTTGATGTTCTGCGAAGCACCTGCTTCTGAAAACAACATGCAGATGAAGATTTCTAACAAGGAACCTCTTGGTGCAGAAACTCACCTTTTCCTTGCTACAAAAGCCCAGAGTGTTATAGCTCGTGTACAGGCTGCTGCTAAGGAAGGATTCAAGATTGGTGATACAGTTAACTTCCAGCCAAGAATGGAGAAATGTAAGTTCTTTGTAAAGAATCCAGAAGATTTGGATGAAGAAAAGAACATTTGCGAAAAAATTGATGCTCCATGGTTGAAAAATCCTTTGACAGGACAGATCGGCTACGACAAAATCGAAGGCGATGCATCTGCAAACTCATAATGAAATGAGTTTGTTGTCATGACGGAACACCCCCAAAAGATGATTTTGGGGGTGTTTTTTATTTGCTACTCTGATATTTCTTTTGGGGGATGTCAAGGGAAAAGGGCAAATGCATACTTTTTTTATAGACTGTACAAACAACTAACCGTTTATTGTTGTAAACATTACGTCTTTTTGTTAGAATAGCCGTAAGTATGGCTGATATGTTGGTAAACGAAAAAACTGTTGTATTATATAAAAATGATGTTGCTGTTATTACAGGTTCATGTACAAACGGAAAGTATCCTATAAAGTATAGAACACAACCTGCTACATCCACAAAACCTGCTGTCTATGGTTCGCAAAATGTTCGTATGAAGGATTTTGTTGTATTGCATGAAGGTCCTGTTTCTTCGCTTGAAGCTGTACTGGATTTTGCAGATAAGCATGCTTGTTCCGAGGAAGATTTGTATGATGAAAATTCCGAGAATGAGTTTTTATCCCAAATAAAGGAGTGCTATGAGCTGTTAGAGTCAGATGAAGCGACTGCAACTGCACCCCTTTCCTTTGTGGAACTTAGTTCTCTCGTTAGGGGAAACCTTGTTGCCGATGAATCGTGGGCTATATTCCTTTCTTTGAAAAATACGCTTTATTTTAGTCAGAATTTAAAAGAACAGCTTGACGGAAAACTTGTATTTGTTCCTCGTTCTCGAACGGAGATCGAAGAACTTGTAAAAAAAGCTCATGAAAAGGGAATGGAATCTCAGCTGCGCGAAGCATTTTTGGAACGTTTGAAAAAGAATGCCCTGTTACCTGAAGATTCTAAATACATGGTGGATGTAGAGTCTCTTGCTTTGGGAACAACTGATAAAAGTCGTACTATGCATGATGCTCACATAAAGGAAACTCCAGAGCGTGCCCATAAGTTGCTTTTGGATACTGGAATATGGAGCATCACTAGAAATCCATTTCCGTTGCGTTGGGGTTTGAGCATGAAATCTGCTCATGAAACGCTTGCTGCACCCCCACAAGAAGACAGATCCTCTGTGGATTCTGTTGCATGGGCAATTGATAATGAGTGGTCTACAGATCCCGATGATGCGGTTGCATTTGATGGCACGTATCTGTGGGTGCATATAGCAGATCCTGCAAGTACAGTAATGCCTGACAGTTCAATTGACAGATCTGCACGGGCAAGAGGTTCCACATTGTATATTCCTGAAGGTGCAGCCCGAATGCTGTGCGAGGAATCCCTCGAAGACTATGCACTTGGATTGACGGAGGAAAGCAAGGCTCTTTCATTCAGAATTTTACTGGATGAAAACTGTAACATAACTGAATGTTCTGTTTTTAAGACTCTTGTTCATGTAAAACGTTTGACATACCAAAAGGCTGATGAGTTGAAAGAATCTCCTGAATTAAAACCTCTTTTTGATATTGCTCGAAGGAACGTCATTCGGAGAAATAAAGCTGGTGCTGTTCAAATTCAGATGCCCGAGGTTCATATTACTGTTGATTCGGAAACGAAGAAGGTTAGCATAGAGCCTGAGATTCATCCTGAAAGTTCTGAAATGATTCGTGAAATGATGTTGCTCGCTGGAGAAGGGGCTGCAAAATTTGCATTTAAGAATCACATACCATTTCCATTTGTCAGTCAAGATGCTCCGACTTTGCCGGACAGTATTCCAGAAGGCCTTGCAGGGCAGTTCCGCTTGCGCCGTTGCATGCATCGTCGTTCTGTGGGGGTAACGCCTTCTATGCATAGTGGGTTGGGTCTTGGCATGTACAGTCAGGTAACCAGTCCGCTCCGCCGTTACAGCGACTTGATTGCTCATGAGCAGCTCCGTGCTTTTTTGGATGGCAGGAATTTGATAGATAAAGATACCATGCTTATGCGTATTAGTGAAGGCGATGCTGGTGCTCAGGCTGCTCATAAAGCTGAACGCAAAACAGATATGCATTGGACTCTTGTGTATTTGTTGCAGAATGCTGAATGGAGGGGAGAGGCAGTTTGTGTAGATGCAGGTGGCAAGCAACCTCAGTTTTTTATTCCATCGTTGGGACTGGAAACTTATTTTACGCCTTTGACTGATGTTCATCTAAATGAAGCTGTTGCTGTAAAAGCTGCAAACATAAACATACCTGAGCAGACGGTAGACTTTGTTCCTGTGTGATTATAGGGAATTTTTTAAATGTTAAAACCTTTGCTGAAAGCGTGTAGGTGGTCTATGAAGAAGATGATGATAATGGTATTTGCAATAGTGCTGTTTTCCGAAATGGTATTTGCAGCACGTAATCTGAGACAAGGCGCTATTTCTGGTTTCGAATTTGAAGGCTTAAAACGGACTAAAGAAACATATCTTTTAAAAGTTCTGCAAAAGTATATAGGAGCTTCATGTGATGATGAGACTATTGCTGCCATAGAGAATGAACTTCGTGAGCAGGGACTGTTTTCATCCATTACTGTTCAGGAAATCCCGTCAGAGAGTAATGCCGATGGTGCAACTGTTAAAATTGTGTTAAAAGAAAAAATTTCATTTCTGGTTCTTCCATTTGGAGCGTTTTCCAATGGCGGTTTGATGGGTGGCGCTGCAATGCTGGATCAAAATGCATTTGGAGAAAAAGATACGTTTCTGCTAGGTGGCATGATTGCAAAAGATTCGTATACAGTGCTGTCTTCTTTTCGAAAGCCATCCGTTGACATGACTCATCCCGGTTTTTCTATTTCTGGAACATATTCAAAGCAGAAAACAGAAATAGACACTCTTGAAGGTGATGAATTGTCAAAGCTTGAACAGCACGAGGTGTATGCAGAGGCTTCTTTGACAGAAAAGTTTTCAACCCACTTTTCTGGTTCCGTAGGCATAAACTATACGGGTAATTATTTTGTGGATAAGAATTTGGACAACATTCACATAATAGCTTTTCATCCAACCTTGAAATATGAGGTATCAGATTGGAATGGAGTCTTTACTTCTGAAAAAACATTTGAAGTATCGGGTAACATAGGTTGTACAACAGATGGAGATTTTGTTACGACCCAGAAAATTCATGCATCGATTCAACAGCCTGTCATTTCAAGGCTGAGATTGCTTATTGAAGCCTGTCTGAGCAATCAATACAATATGCCTATCATAGACCAGCAAACTCGTTCCAGTGTATCAAATAATCTTCTTCCTTCAAATTTTCATTCTCCAAAGATGCTGAGTTCCAATTTCGGTCTTGAACTGGCAACTGTGCAGACAAAATTTGCCATGCTCTCTGTTTTTGGGGTGTATCAAGTTATAATCGTCAAGGATTATGATGAAACGACTGATATGTCTTATGGTCCTGGTGCTGGAATCCGGTTATATCTTTCAACCATCAATCTGCCTGCTGTTGGTATGGGGTTGTATTATAACATTCCTCATGAAGCCTTCGAATTCGGTGTTTCCATGGGAGTTTCATTCTGACAATGAATGAATGGCAAAAATAATAAAAAAAGACCGTGTACCCACCCATCGACACACGGTCCTTCAGTTTTTTTAATTACGTAGTTTTTTTAATAAGGCAATAAGTAAAAGAGTACGAATGGACCCTGAAAACTGAGTTGCTTTTTTCCATATTTATAATAAATGGAATTTCTAAAATTTTCAAGCATTTTATGTAATATTATGTCTTGACAAGAATAGGAAACGATATTGTATAATTAAGATACTAATTTTTGAAATATATTTATGCAAAAGGAATGAAAGAGTATGTTTAAATCTCTACGGGCAAGATTTGTAATGGTGTTTGCAGCTTTTTTTGTTATTGCTTTTACACTGGTAACTGTTTTGTCTGCAAATGCTATTGTGAAAACCGCACAGTCTTTTGCTTCTGCAGAAGGTAGTCCTGTCGTTTCAAAGACTGTAGGTCATATTGATGGTGATGAATTTGAGCGTTTTACAAGAACTATGGATTCATCAGACCCGTATTATGATGAACTTCGCGTGTGGATGATGGACTTAAAGGATTCTGTTGGAGCAGCATATCTTTTTACAATGGCAAAAAAAGGAAATTCTTATTGTTATGTTGTAGATGGTGGAGATCCTTCAGATACTGAAAATTTTTCAGAACTTGGTGCAATAGAAGATGTTGAAAGCTGGGGAAAAGCTCCTATAACAGCATTTAAAACTGGGGTACAGACATCTTCTGGCATTGTAAAGCAGGATGGTTGGGGCTGGACAATCAGTACATATGAGGGAATACGGAATTCTTCTGGTCAGATTGTAGGTATTGTAGGCTGTGATTTTGGCATAGATTTGTTTGTTAAAAACATGAGGTCTCAAATCTTAAGGCTTTCCTTAATTGGTTGTATCTTTGTTTTGTTTGGTGGGGTCATTGTATGGGCTTTCACAAATATTATTTTCGGCTCAATGGCAAAGATTTCGGCCTCTATGGAAAGTATTTCATCGGGAAAAGCTGACTTGACGGCACGAATTCCTGAGACTGGCGGTAAAGAACTTTCAAATCTTGCAAAAAACTGCAATAGTGTAATACAGAGTCTTGCAAAGCTTATTGAGGAACTGAAAAAGCATTCTTCTGTTCTTTCAACGACGGGCAGTGAAGTGTATGACCGCATGAATACCAATATGCGGAGCATAACTAATGCTTCTGAAAGCGTGTTTTCCATAGACGAAAAAATAAAGCTTCAGACAAATAAAGTTCTTGGCATATCAGAAGGGGTTTCTGCTGTAGAAGGTGAGATTGGAAGGCTCAAAGAAAAAATTTCTGATCAGGAAGGTTCAATAACGCAGTCTTCGTCTGCTATTGAACAGATTTCGTCTACCATTCAGTCGGTTAGTTCTATTGTTGAAAAAATTTCAAGAGATTATGAAGTTCTTGTTAAGGAATCTGAAAATGGAAAATCAAATCAGAAACGGGTATCTGAGCAAATGGCTGAAATTGCACAGCAGTCAGCTCATTTGAACGAGGCAAATACGGCAATTGCTCGCATTGCATCCCAAACGAACCTTCTTGCCATGAATGCTGCAATTGAAGCTGCACACGCTGGTGAAGCTGGAAAAGGCTTTGGTGTGGTTGCCGATGAAATACGCGCCCTTGCAGAAACATCTGCAAAGCAGTCCAGCCAGATTAAGGCACTTCTCGGTAGTGTAACATCTTCCATTAGTGAAATAGCTGAATCTTCAAATGTTTCAACAGAGTCTTTTGCAACTGTTTCAACGCATATTTCCCAGATGGACAATTTGATGAAGGAAGTCCAGCAAGGAATGGTTGAAGAAAAAAGTGCTGTAAAGAATTTGCTTGAAACAACCCGTGTTTTACAGGATACCATTCATTCTTTGTCTAATGCATCAGAGCAGATGCATTCCGAAAGCTCACGATTGTTCAATGGCATTGGAGATCTGAATAAGATTGCGAGTGATACGATGTTAGAGTCCAAGTCTGTCTCCAATAGTATTACAGACATGAAATCTTCCGCAGAATATACATTGGAATCAATTGATAAAAATCGCATAGCTGCAGATGCTGTAATAGATATGATAACAGGATTCAAAATCTAAGAAATTCGATAATGTCTGCTTATACGATTATTGTTCCGGACAGCACGCTTTTGCAGCGTGTCTGTGGAACAAATGACAGTAATTTAAAACTCATAGAATCTTATTTGGGAATTCCAGTTTTCGCAAGGGGAAACGAACTGTCAATTGATAGTGAATCAGGAGAAAAAGCTCAGGAATTTCGTTTCATTGTTGACAGGTTTCTGGATGAAATGTCTGTGGATAATACATTTTCAAATGATGCAGATGTCATTCATTCTATTTTGAATGCTCAGATGCAACGAGAGCCATCTTTTATTTCATCCCGTGATCATGAGTTTTTTGAGCAGTGTAGCATCGTCATACCTGGTGGAACGAGGAAAGTCTATCCTCGTACTCATGGACAGGCGGATTTTGTTCGACTTTTGCGTTCTTGCGACATGGTTATCACTGAAGGACCTGCAGGCTCTGGAAAAACATTTCTTGCCGTGGCCGAAGCTTTGCGTATGGTCTTGAATCATGAAGTAAGCAGCATTGTTCTTACTCGCCCGGTTGTTGAAGCTGGTGAAAGTCTTGGCTATTTACCGGGCGATTTACAGGAAAAGATAAACCCGTATATCAGGCCTCTGTACGATTCCATGAATGCAGTTTTGCCACGTGAGACTGTACGAAAAATGACAGAATCTGGTATAATAGAAATTGCTCCTCTCGCGTATATGAGGGGCAGAACGTTAAATGACAGTGTCATTATTCTTGATGAAGCTCAGAATACAACGAAGGAACAGATGAAAATGTTCTTGACCCGCATGGGAGAAAGGTCTAAGGTGTTTGTAACTGGAGATTTGACTCAAGTTGACTTGTCTAGACATGTAACTTCCGGTCTTTCACATGCCATGAATATTCTTGTGGATATTCCTGGGGTTGCCGTAAAGCAGCTTTCTGCTCATGATGTTGTAAGGAACGGATTGGTAAAACGGATAATTCAAGCGTATGAAAACGAAAAAAAAGAAGAACAGTTCTAAGAATGGTTCTGCTCATGTTGTGAGTGAATCTGTAAAGACATATCTAGCAGAAAATATTTTTAAGCTTGTTTCCTTTGTGATTATGTTTATCATAATGTCGATGCTGTCTTTTTTCCGAATTGCAACGACGAATACGATACTTTCTTTTAATATGAGAAATTATGAAGTTGGACAGATTTCGGATATTACAATAATTGCAACAAAGACGCTTCCATCCGATTATGATAACCCTGTGTCTGTGGAAAAAGGGGAAAAGGTTGTTCGCAAGGGATTCCCCATCACAGAGGAAGGGTATGCCAAGATGAAAAAAATGTCTGAATCAAGAGCATATATTGATTACAGGGCATTTGCTAATTCCGTGTTGTATCTTATTTTGTGGAGTGCGCTTTATTTCTTTCTGTTTGGCAAGGTAAGCTTGAATAAAGTGTGTGAGTTAAAGGAAATCATTACCATTGACATATTCCTTTCAATTACGTTTGCAGTGACTATATTTGGCATGAAAACTGTGTGGTTTGCAAATCCTTATTCAATAAATATTTTGCTTCCGAGTGTTTTCTTTACCTTTTTGGTGGCGATTTTGTTTGGCCAGATGGATGCCGTTTTTTTTGCTGTCTTGGAATCTTTTGTTGTGTTGGGTGCTTCTGGGTATATTCTGGTGCCGTTTTTGTATACATTGTGCATTTCTTTTGCTGCCGCTCGTATCGTCCGTCGCATAGAGCATCGCATTGACCTTGTGTTTGCTTCTGCCGTTCAGGGATTGCTGTGTGCAGCCTTCCTTCTTGTATTCAGGATTATTTTCCTTAATACCTTTAATACATTGAATGGATGGATGTTCTCGTTGTTAGGTGTCGCTTTTGCAGGATTTATTTCAGGTATCTTGTGTTTAGGTTTTATTACTCCACTTGAATATATACTGAACAGTGCTTCTGTCTTCCGATTGATGGACTTGAGTGATACTCATAACCCTATAATGCAAAACATGATGATTAATGCTGGTGGTACATACAATCATTCTTTGATGGTTGCCCAGCTTGCAGAGGCTGCATGCAATCGAATAGGTGCAAATTCTCTGCTTGCTCGTGTCGGCGGATATTATCATGATATAGGAAAAATTGATAATCCAGAATATTTTACTGAGAACCAAAGCGGTCAGAACATACATGATGAGCTTAATCCGTCTCTTTCTGTTAGTGTGATTCGCAATCATGTAAAAAAAGGTGTTGAAAAGGCTGCAGAACTTCGGCTTCCTCATCAGGTTGTTGCCATAATAAGTGAACATCATGGCAATCAGGTGTTGAAGGGCTTTTATGTAAAGGCAAAGGAAGCCGATCCGTCTGTAAAGCCTGAAGATTATTCCTATACTGGTAATCCCCCTACAAGCAGGGAAAGTGGTGTCGTCATGCTTGCCGATACCGTAGAAGCCGCTTGTCGGAGCCTTGACAATCCGTCTGCTTCGAGAATTGAAAAGTTTATACAGGAACTTATTTCAAGTAAAATCAATGAAAATCAGCTTCAAAATTGTCCTCTTACATTTCAAGACCTTGCATTGATAAAGGAGTCTTTTGTTCAAATACTGACTAGTTTCTATCATTCCCGAGTGAAATATCCCGATCAGAAAGATCCTGAAACGGGAAAAATTGTTGATGCTGTGTTGGGTGATAAAACGTTGGAAAAGGCTCGCAATGAAGGAGATGATAATGGCAAATAGAATTCTTGTTGATGTGGAAGATTCTTGTGAATTGCCTTCGTGGCTGGACAACATAGAACCTTTTTTACAGACTGTCATGAAAATGCTTGGATATGATGGTCAGGAATTTTCTGTCTTGTTTTGTTCTGATGGATATATTAAGGACTTGAACAGGGAATATCGTAACATTGATGAACCTACTGATGTTTTAAGTTTTGAAAGCGGTGACAGCTATACAGATGAAGAGGGAATTTCGTGGAAGTGTTCCGGAGATATTGCAATCAGCATGGAAATGCTTGTAAAAAATGCTAAATATTTTCAGGTTACTGAAGATGAGGAACTAAAGAGACTTTTGGTTCATGGTATCCTCCATTTGAATGGATATGACCATGGCGATGAACATGTGCAGCAAGATGTAGAGCCTGTATGTGAAATGCTGAAGCTTCAGAAACATATTATGCAGGAATTGCAATCAATTCATATAATGGGTTAAAAAAATGGATTTGTTTAAATTTATAAAAAAAGAAAAAAAAGTGGAGGATTCTCCCCAACAAGTGTTATTGACAGAAGAAAAAAAGGATATGATTCAAGGAGTTGAAGAGCTTTCTTTGACAACGGTAAAGGAAGTTATGGTTCCAAGAATTGATGTTGATTTTCTTTCTATTGATACTTTGAATGACGAATTGCTTCAAAAAATTACAAAGAGTGGACATTCTCGTTTTCCAGTATATTCAACATCTATTGATAACGTTGTTGGGGTTCTATATGTTAAGGATCTCATTGCCGCTTTTGCACGGCATGAAGATGTCAATCTTGAAAAGATTATCCGCAAAGCTTATTTTGTTCCTGAAAGTAAACGAATTGATTCCCTTTTGCGTGAATTTAAGCGGAGGCATATTCATATTGCTATTGCCATTGATGAGTATGGGGGAATAAGTGGTATCGTCTGCATGGAAGACATAATTGAAGAAATTGTCGGTGACATTCAGGATGAATTTGACAATGAGCGGGAAGACATTCTTCCGCTTGGTGATAATGTATGGTTGTGTGATGCCCGTGTAAGCCTGTATGACTTGAATGAAATGATTTCTTCGCATTTTCCAACGGGCGATTTTGATACGCTGGGAGGTTTTGTTTTTGACTTGTTTGGAAAGATTCCTGTAAAGTTTGAAAAAGTCTCATGGAACCAGTATGATTTTATAGTACAAGAAATGGAAGGTCATAAAGTTGACGTCATAAAAGTGATATTCCGTAAAGATAAAGAAGATAATGACGATGTTTAAAAATGAGGTGGTGTAAATTGTATGAAAGACCGTTTTATTTTTTGTAAAAAAATTGTATGTATTGTATTGCTTGCCGGAATGGGGGCATGCGGTCTTTTTGCCCAATCTCAGACAGCATATTCATTGTACCAGAAGGCAAATGCATTGCAGCAGCGTGGAGATTATTACGGTGCCGTTGAATCATATAGAGAAGCATTGATGCTTAATTCTCGGTATGGAGATGCATGGTATAATCTATCTGTATGCACATACAACCTTGGTGAATATGATTTGTGCATTGAATATGCTGATAATGCTGCCAAATATTCCCGTAATGTTAGTGAAATTGGAAATCTTAAGGGAATGGCTCTTATTTCTCTTGGCCGTCTTGATGAAGCAAAAGTTGTATTTAATGATGTCTTGAAAAAATATCCAAACGATATTGATGCACGTTTTGGTCTTGCAGAGCTGAATCTGTACAATGGAAGCCTTACTTCTGCCGAACGCCTGTATCTTGATGCCTTAAAGCGTGACAATAGAAACAGAAAAGCTTTGCTTAGTCTTGCTCTTGTTAGTGCCGAGGAAGGCAAGAATGACATTGCAGAACGGTATGTGAATCAGGCTATAGAATATCATAATGGAGATCCAGAAGTATATTATCTTGCTTCTTATCTTGCAACAAAGCGCGGTGAATTTGAATCTGCAGAACGTCTGGTTAGGAGTGCCATCCAAATTAGTCCAAACTATGACAAAGCCTATGAACTGTTAGCATCCATTCTGTATTCGCAAAATAGATACAATGAAGTAATTGATTTGTGCGATTATCGAATTGGCAGAAACCGCAATTTGACAGGGGCATGGTATTTAAAAGGTCTTTCCCAAAAAGGATTGAAAGACAATGAAGCTGCCATTAAATCTTTTAATACAGGGCTTTCTATTAATCCCGTAGATGAAGTAATGCGCTTTGCTTTAGAGCAATTGGTAGATACTACGCTTGCTATTGAGGATTCCCGAAGAAATGAATGGTCTTCTTTTCATATAAATAAAGCACGTGAATATAAGCGTAACTATGATGGTCCGAGTGAACGCTATGAGTACCAAAAGGCACTTGCCATTGATCCATTGGATACATCCATCCGTCAATCTTTTGCAGACATGCTTGCACGGGATGGTTTTTATGAACTTTACTTGCAGCAATTAAAGTTCATAAAAAATATGAGAAACGCGGTTTCTGATTCTCGCACTGAGCAGCAAACGAAAAATGATGATATCGAGGAAGCTCTCGAAAGCCTAATGTCTGATAATCTTTCAAAAAGATGGAGCGTTGATCCTTTTTATCTTGACAAGACTCGCTGGAATATAGGTATTTATTTTATGAAAAATCCAGTTCAACTTCTTCATGCAGATGCTGATGAAATCATTGCTGTTGCTGCAAAAGATATTTTTAATGGGGTTCCGTCTGCTTCTGTTGATGTTCGTACAACAGCTGTTTCTGGCTATGGTGAAGCTTATCGACAGGCAAGAACATCTGGTCGGGACTATTTTATTGTCTTAAAAACAGATGAGACAGACCGTTCTTTTTCTCTTGATGTAGAGGTTTACTCTGGGCGGACAGGTACAAAAACGACTGACATGCATATTTATCGTACAGGAAATGATCGTATTGCAAAATCTCTACGTCGTTTTCGTCAAGCTGTTCTTGATATTCTTCCTATTAGGGGAAAGGTGTTAAATGATGCTTCAAACACTCTTCTTGTTGATTTGGGAAAGAGTGATGGTATTGTTGCAGGTTCCGTTTTTGATGTTGTAAAAAAGGGGTCCATTAAGACTGTCGATACGGGAGTTGGCGTAAATTATAACAGTAACGATGTGCTGGGAACATTTACTGTAACGGATGTGAATGAAGAAATTTCTCAGGGGCTTTATAAAAAGAAGGGCTTTTATGATACGCTGAATATAGATGATGAGATTGTCCTTGTGAAAATTCCAAAATCTGATGGTTCTGATGGGCAGAGTATAGAAGGAAATGCAGTTACTGATACTCGTCCTGCTGCGAATTCGGAAGGAGAACCCGCAACTGAGGTTGCAGCAGCAGCAGAGCGGGAATCCCTAAAAGAAAGTTTTAAAGCTCAAATAAAGGAATCTCCTCTTATCACGATGATTCAGTCAATTATTTAAGAAATCTAGAGAACTGTCTATCCATCTCCTTGTAAGATTTGGATAGACTTCGTATATTTTCAGAAATGTCTGTATTGCATTTTTATAGTTACCGTCAAAGTAAAAGGATTCTCCTAGATAGAATAATGCTCTTTGTTTGATAGTTTCACTTCGGTTTTGCGATAAAAATGCTGTTAATTGTTCTGATGCATCTGTATATTTTTCCTTAAAAAAAGATGTTCTCAAAATTTCAAAAAGCAAATGTCCGTCTTCTTCCTGTGGATTTGAAAAATCTTCTGAAAAGATATATTTTTCAAGGTATTTGTCAGGATTATAAGTTTCATTAGTGAGAAGTGTTATTGCATATTCTTTCGATTGATCTGATATATTGCTTTCCTTGGACATTATGTTTTCTGGTTGAAGCAAGCCATTATCATAAAAAGAGTTTGTATAGGGAACTGGTGCAATTCGTTTTTCTCGAGTTTTTTTTTCTTTTGCGTTTTGTTGCGAAAGATTTGTCTGTACATATTGAACATGAGTGCTTGTAACTGTTGCATTTTCTCCTGGTATGATAATCATGCATGCAGTACTATTGTCATTGGGCATTGTATCATATTGTTCATCAAAATACAGGGAACCTTCTTGTATTTCTAGTCCATCAAGATGCTCGGTTGTATTGATTATGATTGCATAGTAATAATTGCTGTCATCAGGAACTGCATCTCTGTACGTAATGTATGTACCATTTACTTTTGAAACTGGTTGCATACCTGAAAGACTGTCCGAATTTATAATGGGTTCTAGACTTCGATATATTGAAAAAGAAGTAATTGTTCTGCCTGTTGTTTGTTCTGGAATACTCCATGATAATTCTATTGTTTTGGAATTGATGGGCAGAGCCTGAATGTTTTTTACAAAAGGAAGATGTACGTGCGATGCCTGTGCGTATAAAGTTCCAGCTATGAAAAAGATGCTCGTAAAGTGAGTGATTTTCTTTAATAAAAAACATTGTCTCATTGGTATATAATGAATTAATTTTTATTGTTTGACAAGATAGCCTGTTTTAATTATGCTATATATATGTTTGTATCTGTTGTTTTGGATCCGGGCAGTATTGATACAGCCCGCGCGTTAGTAGAACTTCTTTCTCAGATGGGGTTTAATAAAGTTCAGAGATCATGTTGGGAAAGCATGAAGATGAATAATGATGATCTTTCGAAACTCAAAAGGGAAATAGATCGCATTACAGATTATTATGATAATGTTCGTTTTTATCAGTTCCCCGTGAATGGAATGTTTGTCATAACAGAATTGAAAGAAAAAAAGTGGAAGAAATGTCAGTTTAAAGACGGACCTTCTTCTCAGGTGAAAAAATAATTTCACAAAATAAATTTTTATTAAAGGATTCGACTATGTTAGAAGATTTTAAGGAACCTATTTCAGAATTAAAGCAGAATATTTTAGATGTTTGGGGGCGTCTTTGACTCGGACGAGATTTATAGAAAGATAGCTGAAAAAGAATCATTGTCAAATGAACCTGGCTTTTGGGATGATAATGTCAAAGCCACTAAGGTGATGAACGATATAAAAATGCTAAAAGGGCGAATAGAGCCATGGGTTGAGCTTAAACAGTCTGTTTCTGATTTGGAAGCTCTCTACGAACTTGGCATTGAGGAAAATGATCAGTCCTTGGAAAGTGAGCTGAAGGAAGCTTACGAAAAGGCAAAGGCTGAATACGATCATCAGAGCATACTGAATTTGCTGAGTGATGAAGTTGATCGCAATGACTGCTTCCTTTCTGTTCATGCAGGTGCTGGAGGAACTGAAGCTTGTGACTGGACATTCATGTTGAGCCGTATGTATCAGCGTTGGGCTGAACGTCATGGCTATAAGGTGGAAGTGCTTTCTCAGGAAGAAGTTGAAGGAGGTCTGAAGTCTATTAACATGAGAATCTCGGGGGACTATGTCTATGGCTATACAAAAGGTGAAGCTGGTGTTCATAGATTAGTCAGAATAAGTCCATTTGATGCAAATGCTCGAAGACATACATCTTTTGCTTCTGTGTATGTATTTCCTGTTTTGGATGATAGTATTGAAGTAAACATCGATCCTAAAGATTTGCGTGTTGATACATATCGTTCCGGAGGTAAAGGAGGACAGCATGTTAATAAAACAGAATCGGCTGTTCGATTTACACATTTGCCGACAGGTATTGTTGTAGCATGTGACAGTGAACGTTCCCAGCTCATGAACCGTGCCACGGCGATGAGCATCCTGCGTTCTAGATTATATGAATATTACAAAGAGCAAAAAGAAAAGGAAAATTCTAAATTTGCAGGAGAAAAAAAAGATATATCATTCGGAAGCCAGATACGAAGTTATGTATTTCAGCCGTACACGATGGTAAAAGATCATCGTACTAAATACTCTGTGGGCAATATACAAGGGGTAATGGATGGCGATATAGACGGATTTTTGGACGCTTTCCTTTCTGTAAAATGGAAGGGTATTCCTGTTGATAGTGCAGATGACGAAGGAGACGATTTGTGATGATAAAAAACGTTTTGTCTCTTATTTCATTTTTTCTGATAAGTTGTACAGTTGTTTTTGGAGAGGACTGGATTCTTGCAGCAATGAAATTTGATTTTTCACAAAACGTTTCTCACTCATCTATTGAAGAAAGAGCTGCAGAAGACATTCCTGCACTGATTTTGGAAAAGATTGGATTGGGAAGTCTTCATGTTCTGTCATCTGCAGAACAGGAAGATAGAGATTTATATGAGTTGCAGATAAAGAGACTGTCTCTTTTTTTGCAACTTTCTCGCGAAGTAAAACTTCGCGATGAACTTGTTCTGAATAAAAACTCAACGAGAAAACTCAAAAAGAAAATCTCTGATGCTGATACCAAGATCTTAGAGCTGGAAACTCAAATTAAGGATAATATTGCAAAGACATCCGCAAGAAAATCGCTGGAAGTTTCAGAAAACATTCCTGAAGTGTTAAAGAAAGTTACTCTCTATGAAAAAAACTCAAAAAGCTTATATGTTGCCGATGATGGCTCGGATATGATGTTTGATATCGTTGAAAAAAACATAAATGGTCTTATTACAGGTTCTATTGAATCTTATGGAGAATATGCTGCTGTTACGGTTGAATTGAAAACATATCCTGGAGCAAGGTCTGTGGGAAGTGTAGTTGAGGTGGGATCATTGCATGATGTAAAGGAGCTTGCTCAGAATCTTGTGACTGCATTACAGCCTCTCATTGCAAATTCGATACCTGTAAATATGTATATTGCCGTTTTTCCCGAAGAAGCTAGAGAACACGCACAGGTATTTATTGATGGTGTGATGCAGGATACTGTAGATTATGTACAGACTACTTCTGGGGAACATACTTTGGAAATTGTAAGTGAAGGCTTCTTTTCAAAAAATATAGTATATAAATTCATTGATTCAACAGATTATCAGATTCGTGTTCCTATGGAGAAAGTTCAGAACGGTATTTTCTCCATAACGCTGAATGCTGATGCAGACGGCTCACTTTTTTCAAATGGAGAGCCTTTGGCTATTGTAAATAGTCTAGATAAAACATCTATTGTTACAATAAATGGAAGAAGTGTTATAGGTCAGTTTGTTTCAAAAACAGAAGAAGGCAAAACTGTGGATTCATATTATTATATTCCTCCTGAAGTGCAAAAAAATAATGCAAGCTATGGTGTAAAACTGAGGATTGTAGATAAAGACTCTGAGATAGAAGAAAGACGCTTGTGGGCTTATCGAGGATATAGTTTTTTAATGCTTTCTCTTCCCCTTACTGTATTTGCATACGGAAAATACTTGAGTGCAAATGATGGATATATGCGTGGGGCAGAAAGTCGGGAAACGGTAGACTCGTGGACTTATGCGTCTCGAACTGCGAGCAGTATTTCACTTGTTGCTGGAGGATTTTTTTTGTTTGAGCTAGTGCGGTATTTGCACTCTGCAAGTTCTGTATTGCCTCAATATACATACGAAATTACGAATGAAAAAAAGTGAGGAACAATGGCAAAGATTTCATTTAGTCAAAGGTTAAAGTCTCTGTTTGGCATTCACAGCAAAGAAGATGATGAATTTTTTGAGGATCTTACTGATATTCTTATTGAAGGAGATGTCGGTGCAAAAACTGCTGTTGAAATTGTAGATAAGTTGCAACGTCTGTGCAAAGAGCAAGGAATATCAGGAAGTGATGCTATCATCATTGAATTGAAAAAAATGTTCCTGTCTTATGTAAAAGTTACTAAACTTGTTCCTGAAAATGAAAAAGTAAACATTTACATGATTCTAGGAGTGAATGGAGTTGGTAAAACGACTTCTGTTGCCAAAATGGCAAAATTGTATGAAGATAGAGGCGTTGATGTCATCATGTCTGCTTCTGATACATTTCGTGCTGCTGCAGTTGATCAGATTTCAAAGCATGGTGATAATCTGGGTATTCGTGTTGTAAAACATCAGATGGGAAGCGATCCATCTTCTGTTGTTTTTGATGCGGCTGATGCTTGTCAGGCAAAAGGTGGTGGACTTGTTTTGGCTGATACGGCAGGTCGTTTGCATAATAAGGAAAATCTTGTTAACGAATTAAAGAAAATAGACAGAATTGCTTCTTCAAAAGCTTCTGATGGATGCTATAAAAAAATTCTTGTCATTGATGCAACAACAGGTCAAAATGCTGTGCGGCAGGCAGAAGTTTTTCATGAAGCAGTTGGTTTGGATGCTCTTGTTCTTACAAAATATGATTCTACCGCAAAAGGTGGGGAAATAATCACGATTGGAAAAGAACTTGGAATACCTGTCGCATATATATGTACAGGGGAAAAGTATTCTGATATTGCTCCAATGGATGCTGAAAAATATATAGATGAATTCCTTGGAATAGAGGTATGACTTTAGAAGCAGCAATTCTTTCCTTTTATCTTCTCTTTCCTGTCATTACAGATGGACAAATTTATATTGACAGGAATCTGGAGCAAAGAATTTTGTCTGATCGCGAGCGCATTCATAAAATTTCCCTTTTACAGGATTTTTTAGCTGGACGGCATACTATAGATGATTCCTCTTTTGTAATACAAGCACATGTTCCTTTACTGATGAATGAAATTGGACTCGGTGCGGAAGAACATACATTTAAAAATAATGATGGAAAAATACGTCTTCAGGAGTTTGGTGTAGAAAAGTTCTCTGTTGAACAAAATGCATCAGCAGGTAAAAATGTTGTGTATGTGAATAATCGCCAATTCTTGCAGATTTCCTATGATGAGCACTTTCGAATTTCTGAAAAAACGTTATGGCAGAATTCTGAAAAATCTTCAGACATAAAGCTGTTGCAAAAGACAACATTTCATTATGAAGGTGAAAGTGAAAAACTTTCTTCTGTTTCGTATGAATATATTTCAAAAGACATGATGGAAACCATTTCGTATAATAAAGCTGGAAATCCTGTGCGAATTCGCTCGTATACAATGTATGATGGAAAATGGGTATTGACGAAATTGCATACATATTCTTATGATGAAAAGCAACGAATCGTCTCTGAAGAGGAAAGTTCCTATGGAAATAAATCTTTCGCCTCGAAGACTGTTTATAGATACACAAAAAAGTCACCAGAACCTGATATAAAGTATTATGAGAATGGAGTTTTAAGAAGTTCTACAACGTATGATTCTGCAGATTTGTATAATACAACAACATATTTTGACAATAGGTATTCCATAACAGTAACTTATCAAAATAAAAAAAGAGTAAAAGAAGTCGTATCATTGAATGGAGTTCGCCAACGGGCAAGGGTGTTTGATGAATAGTGTATCATCTTCCATAAAATGGGTTTATTATGTTTCTCAAAGATTTAATAAAATTGATACGAAAGGTAGGACTGCAATAACATCAAAACTTGCTTCGATTGGAATTGCTTTTGGTGTGATGGCTTTAATTGCTGTAATGAGTGTTATGAATGGTTTTCAGATGGAATTTATAGATGCCATTATGGAAATCAGCTCATATCATGTGCAGGTTGATGCAGATAGTGATGATAGACTGTTCATGGAATCTTGGTGCCGAATTCATCCATTGGTACGAAGCATTACACCATTTTATGAAGCTCAAGGCCTTATGGTGGATTCATATTCTGGAATGCAGGCTGCTTCTCTGCTACGAGCCGTACCGGATGATGTATATAGGACAGACAAGGGGTTTTCAAAGGAACTGGAAATGGTGAGTGGTTCTTTTGATATTGAAAATGATGATTCCATTGTGATTGGATACGATCTTGCCTCTAGCCTGCATGCTACGGTTGGCAGTAGTGTCAATTTGCTTGCACTTAGTGGGGCTAACGAAGATTCTTTGTTTTCTCAAAACAGAAAATTTATTGTTACTGGAATTTTTTTTGCAAATTATCAGGACATTAATAGTGCATATGCCTTTGTTAATTTGGATGCTGCAAAAAAAAATTTTGGCAGCAAAGCAAAACCTATTTTTGGCATTAAGCTGGTCGATAGCGATAAAGACGCTGCTTTCATTGCAGAATTTGCTGCACAATTTCCATCTGCAAAGTCTGAAAGCTGGCGGATGTACAACAGATCCTTTTTTGGAGCCTTGAGGGTTGAAAAAAATGTTCTCATGCTACTTGTCTTTTTAATTTTTGTTGTTGTAGGTGTTAATATCTACAATTCAATGAGGCGTATGATATATGAACGTCGACAAGATATTGCTGTATTGTCAGCTCTTGGAGCAACAAGAATTGAACTGAAGGTTATTTTTATAATAAAAGGTTTCCTTACAGGACTAAAAGGTTCTGTTGTTGGTCTTGTTCTTGGTATATTCTTGAGTATCAATGTGGAGCATGTCTTTAAGATTCTTTCAAAACTTCAGTATTGCTTGCAGTATGTTTTTATTACACTTTTTTCTTCAGATTCATTGAATTATCTTCAGGAAAACCCAATGTTTTCCATTTACGCAGCAATACCCGCAAGAATGAAATTTTCTGAGATTGTTTTGATTTTTACTTTCGGAATATTGGCTTCTCTTTTTTCTTCTATGGCTGCCGAACGGCAGCTACAAAAACTAACCATCTCAGAGGTGTTGCATGATGCATGAGTTGATACACATAGATAATCTTGAAAAAACATATTGTACTACAGGTGAAAAGCTTACTGTATTGAAAAATCTGTCCATGACGGTTAGAAAAGGTGAAAAATGCGTCATTGTAGGAAAAAGCGGTAGTGGCAAGTCTACTCTTTTGAATATAATTGGAGGTTTGGATTGTGCTACGTCAGGAAACGTGTATGTTGATGGAAATGATGTTTCTGGAATGTCCGAGAATGCTCTAACTGCATATCGACAGAAATTTTTAGGTTTAATTTTTCAGTTTCATTATCTGCTAAAAGATTTTACCGCATTAGAAAATGTTTTTTTGCCTGCTTATATGGCAGGAGTATCAAAAAAAGAAGCTTTGAGGAGAGCACGAACATTGCTTGCTGATGTAGGATTGACAGAGCGGCATGATCATTTGCCCTCCGAGCTTTCTGGCGGTGAGCGACAGAGGATTGCCGTTGCACGAAGTCTTGTGAATAATCCGGATTTGATACTTGCCGATGAACCGACTGGAAATCTTGACCCTGCAAATGCGGCTCTTATAGGTGATTTGCTTTTTTCTATGGCAGAAAAATATCATAAGACTTTGATTTTAGTGACACATGACATGAATATTGCTGCAAAGGGATCCATTCGCTATTTTATACAGGATGGGGCATTGGTGGAGGATTTCCAATGACAGGAAAATCAAGTTTTCTTTATGCAGCACATCTTTTGGGTACTTCCAAAAGCAGCAATGGCAGAAAGAGCCTTATTGGAGCCATGTTTTGCATTGGTATCAGTTTAGTGCCTCTTATTGCAGTCTTGTGTGTAAGTGATGGCATGATACAGGGAATCACAGGCAGAATAATCGGGTTGTCATCGCAGGATATTTCTGTCATTCATAATGGGGCAAATGAATCTGCTGTAGATTTGAAAACCTTTACCGAATATGCAGATGGCATAAAAAAGATAGTTGGTGTAAAACAGGTATATCTGGAAGTGAATAATACAGCTCTTGTTTCTGCCAATAATTATAGAATGGGGGCTACCGTCCGTGCTGTAGAATCTGACGTGTTTGAAAAAAATCATTCATTTAAGAGTCTTTTTTCTGTTGTAGAGGGAGCTATTGATTTGAATGATGAACGTAGTGCTGTTATATGTCAGAAAATTGCGCATGATTTACAGCTTCATGTTGGAGATCGAATTACTCTTGTTACTGCAAATAAATTAAAGCGCAATACAATTGTTCCTAAAACGGCTGTTTTTACTGTTCAGGGAATTATTTCATGTGGCTATCAGGAATTGGACGCATTATGGGTTTTTATTCCAATAGAAAATGGTTTTTCTTTTTTGCCTGCATCGTCATCTGATTTCATTATAAAAGTTCAGACTGACAATTCTTTTTCAGCAGATGTGATGAAAACAAAGCAGTTTATTGAAGATTATGATTATTCTGCAGAGGTATACACTTGGAATGAACTGAATAAGTCTCAGTTTGAAAATTTTTCGTCCACAAGGGTTTTACTATTGTTCATCATGCTGCTGATTGTTCTTGTTGCAAGTGTAAACATCAGTTCTGCACTCATTATGATAGTTTTGGAACGTCGGAAAGAAATAGCCATTTTGAAGAGCATTGGAGGAACCTGTCGAGGAATATCTTTTTCATTCCTCATAATGGGAGCTTTTGCGGGGGGCGGAGGGCTTGTCATTGGGCTTCCTGTAGGGCTATTTGCAGCCGTGCACATAAACTCTATCATTTCAATTTCTGAAAAAATTATTAATTTTTGTACAAAGATTCTGTTTATCATTGAAAAAAGAGATATTTCATCCTATCGTGCAATACATTTGCTTGATCCTGCATACTATTTACAGATTATTCCTGTATCAATACCCATAAAAGACTTGTTTATTATTATTATAGGAACTTTTTTACTTTCTGTTGCCGCGTCTTTCTTGCCATCCTTAAAAGCTGGTAAAGAAAAACCTTTGGATACTTTGCGTAAGCTGTAAAATATTGTATACTAAGCAAAATAGGGGTCTGTATGCTGTGTGATTTTTGTCGTGAACGAGAAGCAAGTATTTTTTTGGAACAGTTAACGAATAATGGTCAAAGAAGAAAAATAAACATTTGCATGGAATGTGCCTTGGAAAGAGGCATTAGTTCTGATCCGAAAAGCATTGAATCTTCTATTGGTGAACTTTTTAAGGAATTTGCCCTTATAACAAAAAGAATTCAACGGGACAATAATCGTTTGTGCCCTGTTTGTGGAGTCAGTATTGGTGAAATAAGAAAAACTGGTCGAGTCGGGTGTCCCGAATGCTATTCTATATTTAAAGATGACATACGTAAATATCTGTATTCTAAAAATGTAAAGGGTATGTATACAGGCTCTATGCCTGCTAGGTTAGCGAACATGCATTCTGTCCTGAATGACAGAATAATCCTGCAGGATAAACTGAATGATGCCGTAGAAAAAGAGGATTATGAAAAGGCTGCAATGTACAGGGATTATTTAAAAGCACTTGAAAATAAGTCGATTGCAGATGGTGAAGCTGATGAGTGATTCTGTAAATTCTTCAGCTCAGGATGCCTGGTATACGTATCAAGGCCTTCAGGACGATGTTGTTCTTTCTTCAAGCGTACAGCTTTCCAGAAATCTTGCAAATTTTCCATTTCCTGCAAAACTCCGAGACAGGGATGGTTCTCGCGTTTTGTCCATTGTTTTTGATGCATTTAATAAATTGGATGATTCCGATTCTTATCAGGCCATTTCGGTAAGCAATTTGGATTCATTGGGAAGCAAAATATTAAAAGAACGCGGCATTTTTGGAGCGGCATCCGAAAAGGAAATCAATGTCGATAATGCAGGAATAATACTTCGTACAGATGGATATGTTTCCTGTACTGTAAATATAATTGATCATGTAAGACTCTCTTCTTTTTCTTCTGGTTTAGATTTTGATGCCGTTTTAAAAAAATCTCAAGGTGTTGATTCTCAATTGCAGCATTACATCCAGTTTGCTGCAAGTTATGATTTTGGCTATTTAACTTCTTCTGTCATGGAAGCTGGCAGTGGCATTAAGCTTTCTCTTCGTACTCATTTACCTTCCTTGTCTATGCTTGGAAAAATAAAAGAACTGACAGAGGATTTTTTTAAGAATGGCATTGTATGTTCAGCCCCGTTTGGATCCGGTGATTTCAATACATCACTTGGATCTTATTATGACTTTGCTTTGTGGAACTGCCAAAATGGATCTGAGTTTGATCAGACAGCTTCAATAGTTTCTGTTGGAAAAAGGCTTATTGATAAAGAACGGGCTGCTCGAAAAGAATGCATGCTCCAGTATCCGAGCGAAATCCGAAACAAGCTTTTTCGTTCTCTCGCTGTTGCACGGTCGAGTCTTTTTATTTCTGTACGGGAAGCTATAGACATCATAAACTGTGTAAAATGGGGAACAGATTTGCATATTATAAAGGGTATAGCAGATTCTGAACTGCATGCCCTGCTTTATAGAATTCAGGAAGGACATCTTGAATATGTATTAAAGAACGGCAACTTTTCGTTTGAAGAAGATATAAAAAATTTCATAAAAAAAATAGAGCGTTTACGGGCTTTAATTCTTCAGGAAGCATTTGAAGACATCTCTGTAGCTCTTTAAAATCAGGAGGTTGACATGACTAGTATGACTTTATCTCCACGTGCACAACGACTTCTTATTGCATTGGGACCAGACGAGGCTTTTAAGCGTATGGATAAGCAGCTAGAGCCTGAACATGTTTTGCTTGCGCTTGCACGTTCTGGAGATGGTCTGGGATATTTGACTCTGAAAGCTCTTCGTGTAAATATTCTGACGTTTCAGCTTGCTATTGAACAACATCTTTCTGCAGATTCCAATACGATGGAAATGTACGCGCTGGAAAATTCTCCGCGTCTTGATGCCATCATTGATGCAGCTTCCATTGAAGCTCAAATTCTGCATTGCGATTATATTGGCACGGAACATTTACTGCTTGCTTGCATAAAGGAAGCTCGCTCTCTGTGTAATCAATATTTTTTTAAAGCTGAAATATCTATAGAGCAGGCTCGTTCCTGTGCTGCGGAAGTGGAACGAAAGGTTCCTTCTTCTGCAAAAATGCAGGTTTCTGAAAACTCTCCAAGTGGTCAGCCGTATATGGCAGATGGCAGTTCTCAGCGTCATGAAAGAAGTATCAGTCCGTTTCTTGCCCAGTTTACTCATGATTTGACACAGGATGCTTTTGATAATGCTTCAGATCCTGTTGTCGGACGACATAAAGAAATTGTGCGTTTGATTCAGATTTTAAGTCGGAGGACAAAGAATAATCCTGTTCTTGTTGGTGAACCTGGTGTTGGAAAGACAGCCATAATTGAGGGGTTTGCTCAATATATTGCACGCGGTGATGTACCAAAAGATTTGCTGAAAAAGCGTGTCCTGTCTTTGGATCTTGCCGCAATGGTTGCAGGAACAAAATATCGAGGTGAATTTGAAGAGCGCATGAAGCGTCTGATGAAAGAAGTGAAGGAATCAAAACACCTTATCCTTTTTATAGATGAGCTTCATACGGTAATTGGCGCAGGAGGCCCAGAAGGAGCTCTTGATGCAAGCAATATGCTCAAGCCTGCATTGAGCCGTGGTGAAATTCAAATTATTGGTGCAACAACGACAAAAGAATATCGAAAATACATTGAAAAAGATAGTGCACTGGCAAGGCGTTTTCAGCAGATAAAGGTTGCAGAACCTTCTGCAAAGGAGACGGAAGAAATTTTACTGGGACTGAAAAAGCACTATGAGGACTTTCATAGGGTTACTTATGATGATGGCGTAATCGAAACTATTGTAAAATATGCAATGCGGTACATTCCTGAACGCTTTTTACCTGACAAAGCAATAGATATTATGGATGAAGCCGGTGCTGCAAAAAAAATTCAGGAAACACAGCGCCCTGCTGAATTTGAGGAACTGCAAAAGTCCATTGATTCTCTTTCTGAAGAAAAATGCCTGCTTGTCCAGCAGCAAAATTACGAAAAAGCGGCAATGGTTCGAGATCGAGTGCTGGAATTGAGACGTAGACTGGATGAATTCAATGCTCAGTGGAAGAGCAGAGAGTCCAGTATTCGTCTGCATGTTACAAAAGAAGACATAAACTCCATTATAAGCAGCATGACAGGAATTCCTGTCGATAATCTTGATGACGGTGAAACAAAGCGCCTTTTGCAGATGGAAAATTATTTGCATAAGGATGTTGTGGGACAGGATGAGGCGATATCTTTGATAAGTGGTGCTGTAAGGCGCAGTCGTGCAGGTGTTTCTTCATTAAAGAGACCTCTCGGATCTTTTATCTTTCTCGGACCTACGGGTGTTGGAAAAACGCAGCTAGCAAAGGCTCTTGCAAAATTTATATTTGGAGCTGAAGATTCCCTAATCCGTGTAGACATGAGTGATTACATGGAAAAGCATAATGCTTCGCGTCTTGTCGGAGCTCCGCCGGGATACATAGGATTTGATGAAGGAGGAATCCTTACAGAAAAAGTTCGGCAACATCCATATTCTGTTGTTCTGCTGGATGAAATTGAAAAGGCTCATCCAGATATCTTTAATCTTCTTTTGCAAATGCTAGAAGAAGGGGAACTGAAAGATAATCTTGGACACGTAGTAAGTTTTAGAAATACAATAGTAATTATGACAAGTAATGCAGGAGCTCGTCAAATTACGACAGAAAGCCGCATGGGCTTTTCGAATTTGGAAGATGGACTGTTGCCATATGAGGACATAAAATCGAGTGCAATGGAAGAATTGAAGCGGATTATGTCTCCGGAACTTCTGAACAGAATAGACGATGTCATTGTGTTTAATGCATTGAATAAAAAACAGGTGAGTGAGATTCTTGATATTCAGTTGCAGGAATTGGAATTGCGACTGGCAGAAAAGGGGTTGTCGCTTGCTTTAAAACCGAAAGCACGTGCGTTTATGGTTGACAATGGATATGAGCCGTCAATGGGGGCAAGACCAATGCGTCGCCTCATTCAGAGGAACATTGAAGATCAATTGGCAAACTTGCTTTTAAGTGGAAAAAGGGGACAGAGCAATCAAGTCATCATCGATATGGATAGTGAGGGGAAAGAGCTTGTCGTAAAATTTAAAAAGGTTCGTCAAGCTGTTGAAACATCGGAAGTGCCGTTATTAATCAGCCATAATGCATAGTTTAAAGAATAAGAGGTAATACAATGAAAGAATTTTTACAGTATGAAGTCATAAGAAATGATGCTTTGATGCTAGCACACAAAATTTATCAGGAAGATCATTTTGTTCCTGACATTATTTATGCCTCTTTGCGAGGCGGTGCATATATGGCAAATGTTTTGAGCGAATATTATAAAGTCGCATTGAAAGACCATAAGCCTATCCTGTATGCAGCTGTCGTTGCCAGATCTTATACGAATGTTCACATGCAGGATTCCGTAAGAATTGATGGATGGACATATTCCCCCGAGTATTTGCGTCCCGGCGATAAAATTCTTTTGGTTGATGACATTTATGATTCTGGAAGAACTCTGAATTATCTTGTTGGTGTACTTCTGGAAAAGGGAATTCCCCGTGAAAACATAAAAGTAGCTGTTCATGATTATAAAGTGTACACTTGGAAACGCCAACTTCCCATTCAGCCTGATTACTATTGTCGGAAATTTCTTATAGAAACTTCTGATCAGAATAATTGGATAAACTATTGCAGCCATGAAATGGTAGGCCTTACACAAGACGAGCTTGAAACAAATTATTATAAGCCTTACCCAGAACTACGGGCTGTTCTGGAGCCTATTTTTAAGAAATGAGCATATATGAGGAAAATCCTGTCTTTCATAGTATGTCTGTTCTTGAACCTCTGTTTTATATATGGATTTTCGGAGCGAGACATAATTAGTCCTGTTTCCGGCACATGGAATAATGTTCAGCCTCTCGTTCTAAATGTTGAAGATGGTACTGAAATTTATTATTCCCTAACGGGAACAGATCCGCTTCGCTTTGGATTTGCCTATGATGGACCTATTGTTTTAAGGCAAAAGGGGAATGTGTCTCTTGCCATTACTGCTGTTGATGAAAAAGGTGAACGGAAGGATTTTACTGTAGCATATACAGTGAAAGATGCTGCCGTTGCAGGAAATGAAAATATTGCAGCATTCGTTCAAGATATTATTGCTCATCCTTTGAAGCGTTATGTAAGTGGATCTGTTTTTTCCATACCTGAACATTTTAATTACTATATAGATGAAACAGGTGAACGTATTTTTTCGGGAACAGACCTTCATATATCTGAAAAGAACAATGTAGAAAGGTTCGTGCCCTTTACAGTAACAGACGGATCATTGTATTTGCATTTTGTATTGCAGATTGTTCCTCAACAAAACAGTATCCTTCATTCAAAAAAACTTCCGTTTTCAATAGACAACTGGAACATCATTAGTTTTTCATCTGCAAAATATGTCTACTCCGTTGATGATGGAGCTTGGTCATCGGATTTGACAGCCTTTTTGCTAGATCGATTGACGGTTCATACTATTCGTTGGAAAACGAATGCTGATTCAGATTCAGATGAAGAAATCTTTTCATATACGTTACCACCCATGCCGCAGCTTGTGAGTTCTGTAGAACCCTATGGGCAGGTTACTTTTTCATTGATGCCTGCTCCCAATGACATTGGCAACAGCATGAATTACAAAATCGGTAAGGTTCCGCAAAATCTTTCTTTAATTAGAATCGCCGATGGGCTGTATGATTCAATAACAATAGATGCTTTTAGCGGAGAAGAATTGACTTCATCTTTTTTTGCTGGTGTATATTATGATGGAGTGTATCAAGGTGCATTACAGCAGCAGGTGATAGTTGACAGACTGCCTCCATTGCCTCCTGTGCTTTCGGCATCGCAAAAAAAACATACCGTCCTCTGTGCCGATGCCGAAGAAGGTGCCGTTATTTTTTATTCTGTCAGCGATCCAATTGAATTTGATGCAGAAGACATTGCTTCAATGGAACCCCGTTTTGCAGATGCTAGGACAGGTGAATTCTTTGAGTTTTCAAAAGGAAAAATTACGCTTTCTTCTGTTTCAGAACAACCTACGTTCTATAAAGTTCAAGCATATGCCGTTGATCGGGCAGGAAATAAAAGCGAACTTTCAGAACTGCGCATCGTGGCAGATGAATATAATGTCTATGTAAATCCTCTGTCTCTGACTTCTGATGAACGGGACGGAAGTTATGTACACCCATTTTCAACTTTGGAAGAAGCTGTTGCTGCAATGAATGGAATGCCGCATAAAAGGCTTCATATTATTGGAAATATTAGCGTTCAAGCCCCTGTTTCCATAACGACAGATTGTGATATAGTTGGCAAAAACAGCAGTCTTTTGTTCTCAGAACGAGCATACTTGTCTGTACAAAAAGCTTCTGTTTCCATAAAAAACTGTGCACTGTCAAAAAAATCATTTGACAAGGATGACAGACAATTCATTACAGTGGCAACTGGAAGTTTGCTTTTTGAAGACTGCCAGATTTCAGGACTCTTTGCTTCAGATGGAACGCTTGTACAAAGCTTTTCTTCTGCACTTGCATTTGACAATGCCAGTCTTACCATTCATGCTTCATCATATTCTTGCAACATCAAGGCTGTAGATTCTTCCATAACGGCGACTGATGTGAGGGTTGTCGCAGTTGGACATACCTGTGTAAATGTAAGTCTTTCCAATTCATCCTGTGCAATGAGTGGCGGTGTAACGGACATTTCTGCTCATATTGGACGTTCATTTGAATGCGTCATGAGTCATATTGAGCTTGAACATAATACTTTTAAGGCTTCTTTGGATGCATCACTGAAAAGACAAGGACTTGAAGCTGTATGGAAGGATGCAGATACAATAGATTATTCTCATGATAATGCAGTCTTGTATGGGGATTGTAAGGGAAGATGAAAAAAAATTTTATAATTGGACTTGATGAAGCTGGAAGAGGACCTCTTGCAGGTCCTGTTTGTGCAGGATGTGTTCTGTTGCCCGAAGATTTTCCCCTCGAGATGCTCAATGACAGCAAGAAGCTTTCGGAAAAAAAACGTTTGATGTCGGAATCTGTCATCAAGGATAAGTGCTGTTGGGGAATAGGGCTTGCTGAACATTATGAAATAGATGAACTGAACATTCTGCAAGCAAGCCTTTTGGCTATGAAGCGTGCATACGCTGATATGCTGCAAAAACTTGCTGCGTGGTGCAAGGCTCAAAATATTGCTGAAATACAGGAAAAGGAGCTGTCTGCCATTACTGACGGACTGTTTTGCCCTGACATTTCATGTAAAGTACGGAGTGAAGTTAAGGCTGACGGAACATATCCTGCTGTAATGGCAGCAAGCATCCTTGCAAAGACATGCAGGGATCGTATTATGATTGAATATGACAGCCTTTATCCGCGCTATGGATATGCACGACACAAAGGTTATCCGACCAAGCAACATAAACAAATATGCAAAGAAATAGGCCCGTCGCCCATACAGCGATTGTCATTTAAAATAAAGTAAGGAAACCTCGAAAAAAAACAGGTGTTCGAGGTTCCCGTAAATTAATATTCAGACAAATTTACAGGTCGTTTTGAAGTGACATGAATGACTTTTCCCGTCTTTTTGAGTCCTTCTTCATTTTTTTCTGACTTTTTTTCGGCTACAAGGCGGCTTTCACCCTTGCGCCTGTAAATTTTCTTTCCGCTTCCGTGTGTTTCTGCATCTCTTGCTCCCGAACCAAAACGGGCTTCTTTTTCTGCTTTTTTTGCAGCACGGATTTTTGCTTTTTCCTTTCTGTCTTTTTCAATAAAATTGAGGGATAATTCCATTCCGCTCAAGAACTGTTGCATGTCATCTGCGAATACAACAATTGCACGTCGATCATCTTCTCCGTCTTTGATCTTGCTTTCTACAATTTGAAGAAAAACATCGCCATTTCGATTTTCTTTTACATTAAAAAAATAAGAACGATTGTCCAAATTTACCTGATTCGTGTAAAGTTCTCCACGTATTCCCATAAAGTCCTTCCTTGATAATGTCCTTGGATTTTATATGTGGGCACCTCAAAACTGATGTTTTTGAGGTCTCCATGTACATTTAAATGAATGTGTGAATTGCTTTTGACAAAATAGCATGTTTTGAAACTTAGTTCAAGAGGTAATTTCAAGAAAATAATGACAAACGTGCCAATAGACGAAACGATCAATAGACAGTAGACGAAACCGTCAATTGACAGTAGGCGAAACGATCAATAGACAATAGACGAAACGATCAATAGACAGTAGACGAAACCGTCAATAGACAGTAGACGAAACCGTCAATAGACAGTAGACGAAACCGTCAATTGACAGTAGTCAGTTGAGACTAAAGTACCGTTTTTTTGGTATCTATCCATCAATGTCTGAACTTTTCGACTATTTTGCTTACAGCTTCCACTAGCTCTTCCATAGCTTTTTTTGTGGTTGCCTCCCCAAAACTGAATCGAACGGCACTTTCCTTTTCTGCAGCACTGACATTCATGCTGTCCAAAATGGGACGTGCATGATGTCCTGCTGAACAGGCACTCCCTGTCGAAATGAAAAAGCCTTCTGCACTTAATGCCCGTTCCATTACTTGTCCTGGAATGCCGGGGAAAGCTGCTTGTACGACCCATGGCGAAAAACGGTCATTAGCAATGCTATCTCCCCGTTCATGAGGAATCAATACACAGCCAGAAATAGCTTTTAGGCTAGCGATAAACTCATTTGTGTAGTCTTTTTGAAGGTTGTACCGTTCCAGCATGTGTTGGTTTTTGTCATTGATATAATACTTTTCAAGGCAGGATGCAAATGCAGCCGCACCAAACAGATTTTCTGTTCCGCTGCGTACATTCTTTTCTTGTCCACCGCCCCTCAGAAACGATGTAATTTCTTTTGCAAGGTATAAAATGCCGATTCCACGGGGACCTCCTATTTTATGTGCACTCAGTGCAGCGGAATCTATGCCCTGATGGGAAAGTATAAGAGGAATTTTTCCTGCAGCCTGTACACAGTCAACATGGAAAAATGGCTTTCTTTTTCCTTTGCCAAATGTGGCAAGAGCATCGGCAATTTCGTAGATGGGCTGAACGGCTCCCGTTTCATTGTTTACTGCCATGACGGAAACAAAAACCGTATCGTCTTGTATCTTTGAAACAATTTCATTTGCAGAAATAAAGCCGTTTTTGTCTGGCTTTACCGTAATGAATGTCCATCCGCAATTTGAAAGCATTTTTGCCATTTCCCGCAGTGCAGGATGTTCGATGGCACTTAACAGTACGCTTCCTTTTTGAGGGCGCGTTAAGACAGAAAGCAATGGAATATGATCACTTTCTGTACCCCCGGAAGTAAAGAAAATGGTGTCAGCCGCAACTCCAAGAACGGCTGCACATCGCTTTCTGCATTCACTGAGGGCTTTGTGTGCATCTGTACCTGCCGCATGGATGCTTGAAGGGTTTCCCCAATGATCTGCAGCATACTTCAACGCATCAGTGAGTATTTCGCTGTCTTGAAGTGCTGTTGCTGCCCAGTCGAAGTAATGCTCCTTGGCAATGATGTCTGTCTTGTTCATTTGAGTACCGCCAGAATATCATTGTCGGAAACTTCCTGCATGAATGTATTGCAGTAGTCTTTCTGCAGTGTTACCCGTACTGCGGATGTGGAAATGTTTTTCTTGTCTTTTTTCATTGCGGCAAGAAGTTTTTCCTGTATGGCAGACAGGGAGCTGGAGCCTGCAAGAACGGCAGGCATCGGATTCATGTCGTAGCCATAGGATGCAAGCAGCTGCTTGTTTTTGTTGGCAAACTCCTTTGTGCATGCTCCTGTTCGTGCTGACAAGTCCAAAGCCCTTCCCATTCCCCAAGCAACGCCTTCTCCATGCGTAATTGTTCCCAGACCTGCAATTGATTCAAGTGCGTGTCCGAATGTATGTCCATAATTGAGGTATGCCCGTTCTGCTTTTTCCTTGAAATCGGTATGAACGATACTGGCTTTTGCCTTTGCACATTCTTTTATGATGCGGGACAGAATTTGTGTGTCACGGTTCATTATTTTGTCTTTTTGTGTTGCAAACAGAGTGCAAATGTCAGGAGAAAATAAAAATGCTGTTTTTATGGCTTCCGCCAAACCTGATATAAATTCCTTTTCAGGCAGTGTTTGAATGAAATCTGGCCAAATGGTTACGGATTGTGCAGGGTAAAAAGCTCCAATCATGTTTTTGTAGGTTTCAAAATCGCATCCCGTCTTGCCTCCGATGGCGGCATCAACATCTGCAAGAAGTGTTGTCGGAACAAAGGATGCCTGTACGCCTCGCTTGAACATGGATGCTGCAAAGCCTGTCATGTCGCATACTACGCCTCCGCCGATGCCAACGAATTGAGCCTGTCTTGTAAAATTATGTTCTACTGCTGTGCGTACAATGGCTAGGACGCTTTCGATTGTTTTTGACGATTCCCCCGGTTCAAGCACTAAAAGGATGTTTTTTTTGTCGTTGAGGGCTTTCAAGTAGTCGATGAAGGGCTTCATGACCGATAGGCTTGCAATTGTCTTGTCAGTTACAAACAGCCTGCATATTTGAGTTTCGCTGCTGTTTGCCGGAAAAAAATAAGAAAGTAAGTCTGGAGTTCCTGTAAAAAAATGTATGTCTGTCTTTGTGAATCCTGAATTATCGGGATACCATAGTTCAACGGTGTCTTCGTATCTATCCATAAGGACAGTTTAATACGTTTTACTTTCCATTGCAACAAGGTCTGCTATTACTTTATTGAGCCGTGTCAGTTCCCTGTCCAGAGTCTTTTTGTAGTCAAGTTCTCCCGTTACAATACGTTCCCGTTCATCTTCCCAGTTTTGAAGGTCTGTAATGTACAGAAAGTTGAATTGAGAAATGCTTCCTTTTTCTGCCCAGAGCTGTGCTTCTTTCCAGTAATAGTAACCAGCCTCGTAACAGGATTTTGCCTTTTCAAGATTTCGCAAGTATTCGTCTTTCCATGGGGCATCGTAGAAATAGGCGGTTTTTTTATCGTAGATGCGGCCGAGACGCAGGTGCTGTTCTATGAGCTTCAAGTTCAAGTGCATTTGGAACAGGAAACGGTATTTTTCCCATTGCGTTTCTGTTTCTATTTTTGCCATTGCGTACAGAGGGTTCGCAAAGTCTGCACTTACGGCTTTTTCGAGCCAGTAAATGTTTTCAATGCAGTCATCAGGTGCCTGTGCATAGTGGACATGATACAATTTGTAATAATCTTCTTTATATTTTACCACATAAGCACTTGCGTTCAAAGGAAAGAGGAAAGCGATGATTGCTGAAAAAAGGAGAAATTTGAGTTTCACGGTTATAGTATCGGCAGTTTTATGGAATTTTGTATTTCTTTCCATATGATGGTGCTTATATCTTCTTTTTTTGCTGTTGCATCAATAATGACTGTTTTCATGCCTTGGTTTTTTGCAGGATTTTCATATTCCTTTAAGATTGTTTTGTAGGCAGAAACGGTCTTGTTCAGAAATTCTTCCTGTTCATAAATTTCCCTGAAATTTCTTCCGTTTATACGCTGCAATGATTGTGCTGGTGTAATGTCAAAATAGAAAAGAAGTGCTGGCAATGGAAAAAAAGAATTGACCGTACGGGGAATGTCTGGATTGCATGATATGCTTTGATAGGCGAGGCTTGAAAAAAAATATCGGTCGGTTACAACTGTGTGCCCACTATGGCATGCCTTTGTAACTCCTGTTATGAGCGTTTTTCCGTCTGTACAGAGTTCTCCGTTTATGTGTTCATTTCTGTCTGCGGCAAAAAGATATGCCGCAGTTTCATTTGTCACGCGGATTTCTCCCTTCAGCATCTGTCGTAAATATAGTCCTGTCGCGGCTGTTGTTGGTTCTGCCGTAAAAAGGAACGTTTCCGTTCCCGCCCTGTGCTTTAGCATTTCAATCTGTGTCGATGTTCCTGCTCCGTCAATACCTTCAAATACGACAAAATTATTTAAAACCATGAAACCCTTCTATTTTTTGTTTGTTTTTTGTATTATGCATTAGAACTGCTCTAATAGTATAGCATTATAGTTTTTTTTGTCTCATGAAATCAAGGTTTGTTGCAAGATTTGTAAAATCTTTCATCGGTATTCTTATTTTTCTCTTCATACTGGCTGTGAGCCTGTACATAATGACTCCTGTTTACAGAACGATTGATTCCTTGATGCATGAAGCTGAATCTGAATTGCTTTCAGATCTATCTTCAAAAGCGAATGTAAGTGTTTCGTACGATTCCATGTCTCCATCTATTTTGACGGGCATAACGGTTAAAAACATAAGCGTGTTTGAAATTACCACGGGCGATGAAATCCTGTATGTAAAAAAGCTTTCGGTATCCTATAATATACTGAAAGCAATAAAAAAGGACTATGAGCATGTATTTTCTCGGGTAACGATTTCTGGTGTTCAGTTTCAGTTTGATAAAAATCGATATGCCTTTCTGCTTGACAAACTGAAAAACAAGTCATCGCCTGGTGCCAAAAAACAGGAATTCGCCGTGCAGTCTGATGCAGAAGGAAGCCTGACGGAAGAGCAGAAGGCATTGGTAAAAAAAATAATGTCCATCATGCCTTCTGATATTCAGATAAAGGATGTTTCTGCACTTTACAATGATTTGAAAAAAAGCGTGTCCTTAAAAATCAACAAGCTGAATTTGATGAAACAGTGGGATGGAAACATTTCAATGTCATGTCCTTCTGGTTACGTGTTTGCTGTTGTATCCTCTACAAAAACAAAAACGATTGGAGCACGCTTTAATTTTAGTGGAAAGTTGGTGAACGGATTTTCAGGAAGTTCCATGATCATTTCCTTTGATCAGTATCAGAAGGCTGACATTACGCTCTATAAGACCCAGTTCCTTGTTCATTACCGCAATCAGTGCATCTATGCACGTTCTACCCAGCAGGCTCAACCCTATACGATTTTTGCACGATACGATTTTTCGTCTTCGGAGTTTTCTGCGGATTTGGATATTGCAGATCTAGTTGTTCCGAATGTCGTGAAATTTTCGGTATCAAATAAAAAGATTCAGGATTTCCTGCATTCAGGCATTTCTTTTACAGGAACAGTCAAGGCTAACACGAGCAAAAAGACCTATTCTTGGAATGGATCGGGAGGAGTGACTGTTCCCGAAAGCATTCTGAAGGGCGGAGAACGCATTCGTTTTTCGGCTTTGGGAAACAATTCTCGGCTGAAAATTCAGTCGCTCTCTGCACAGGGAGCTTTCCTTGACGGTTCTGTAAGCGGTGTGTATGACTTTGGTTCTCATAAACCTTCTGCAACCGTAACGATTAATCGCTGTACGCTTTCCAACGGCAATTCCGTTGCAGGGGAAATGTATGTTGAAGCTCAAAATGGAAAAATTCAGGCTTTTATTCCGCAACTTCATTTGGGAGACCAGAAATTTACAGCTCTTGAAGCAACTGCAACTCCCTCAAAAGGAAAGATTCCTTTTACCTTTGAAATGGGTGATTATTCTCATTCGGATTACGGAAAGCCGGCTGAGCTTAAGGTTTCCGGAACATTCGTGACTGGCAGAAATAAAAATCTTTCTGCAACCGTTTCAATTGACAGTTTGTTCCTTGATTCTGTCGCTTCAGCGGCAGCTTTTTTTGCAAAAAAAGAAAAGCAGCAGAAAATACAGGCAATGGCAGAAAAACTGTCTCCGTTCATAACCAGCGATGAGATTTCCTTTTCGACCGATTTCAAGTCACTTTCGTTTAATGCTCCGTTTGCACTTCTTGCAAATACCCAGAAAAACAAGCAGATGGCATTTTTTGCATTTGAAGGAAATGAACGATCCGTTCAGATTTCAGATTTTAACATAATTTTTGGAAAGCACACGATACAGGCAAAGCTTGGAATTGATATATCTCCAGAAGACAGACAGGCTGCCTTTAATTCTTCCTTTGAGATTAATAATGTTCCCTATAATTTTAATGGCGTGTACACGATGGGAAAATGGCTTAATGTCCAAGGTTCTTACGGTGTAGATGTCATTGCAAATCTTGAAAACGGTGTGCATGGTTCTGCTAAAATGACGTCTCTGCCTGTTGCTGTTTCAAAGCTTTTGTTTAAGGTTTCAACGGAAACGGAGTTTTCCTATAAGTCAATACAGGATTTTCTTGTAAATATAACGAATCTTCAAGTTGAACTGGAAGAACATCGCCTGAACCGCTTTCCTAAGTTGACATTCATGGGAACAGTTGATCCTGAAGGACTTATTCTCAGTTCAATACATTTTTCTGATGTTTCGACTTCATCTGCTGGTTCGGGGTATGTCCGCTGGAATGTATCTGACGGCATTTTGAATTCTATAAATGCATCGATTGCTGCAGGAAACGAGCTTACGGCAGAGGTATTTTCGCTGGATGGCACGATTTCGAATCCTTTGAAAAAGAAGCTTTCAAAGGATGTTTTGATGAAGGACTGCTATTTTAATGCCATAACTCAGATAAAGAATTTTCCTTTGGTTCGGTTTGTGCCCAAACAGTATGCTGATGATACCTTTAATGGTACCGTACTTGCAAGCGGTACGGTGGAAAACCCGTATGTTTCTGTCAATGTAGACAGTCTTTCTGCCCAATACGGTACAAAGCCTGTCATCGTGAAAGGCAAGGCTGAACTTATTGAAGGTTCTGTCTCTGTTCCTGATTTTAAGCTTTCATGGGGCAACATAAAGCTTTCTGACGTGAAAGGTTCTCTCAACCTTAAGGAATTTAATGCGACTGCCGTGGGGAACCTTACACTGTCTGTGTTGGGGGGCAGAATTGTAAACATTCCCCTTGACATTGTCATGACGAATACTGATAAGACTCAAACCAAGCTCAACGGCAAGAAAAAATATGTTCCGAATTCTTTCCTTATTACAGGGGATTCCTCCGTATCGGCAAAGGGGTTGATAAATGGTAGTGTTCCCGTACATGCTGAGGTTCGGAAGGATGGCAGGCTGATAACGTTTGCTTCCGATGAATCAATGGGGGTAACGGGCAGCTATGTCTTGAAGGAAGGTACATTTGCCTGTGACATTCCTGCTAGTAAGCCTCTGCATGGAAATGCAAAAGGACTCATTCGCAAGGGTAAAATTGATTTGACCATCAGCGACATCTTTTGGAATCTCGCACATTTCAAGGAATTGATAAATACTGATTTTTTCGCCATTTATGACGGCATCATTTCGGGACGCGTTTACATTACAGGTCTTACCAGTGATCCTATCCTTGATGGTGCCCTGCTTGCACGCAATTTTGAATTTAATCTTCCGCTTGCAATATCTGCCCACATGAGGACAAAAAACATGCTTATTACCCTTGATGATAATAAGCTTGAAGTAACGGAAAGCAAATTCCTTGTATCGGGAGACATGCTTTCTGCAAGTGCCTTGCTTGTGCTGGATCGGTGGGGCGTTTCTTCATTTACGCTAAATGCAAAAACATTGGATGATGGTGTTGTTCCTGTAAACATGAATGTTCCCAATGTCGGCATACAGGGAAATGCCGGGGCACGATTTGCACTTTCGTATACAGGCAGAGTTCTTTCTTTGAATGTAAATGGAACTTTGCAAGATGCAGACTTGCATATTCTGAATGGAATGCTTCCCTTCAATGATAAATCAAAGAAGTCCGATGATGACAACAAGGAAAGCTTCTTTTCTTCGATGACGAAATCCATGGATGTCTTGATTACTGTTGATGCCGTTGTAGGGCGTAAAGTCAATATGGTCATAAATCCGTTTTTGCGCGCTTTGATTACCCCTAATACGAAGCTTCATTTTGATCTTGACAGCGGAAGAGGAATCTGGAACTTGAAGAGCAATGTGGTTTTGAGGGGTGGGCAGATAACGTATTTGACGCGGAATTTCTATATAAAAGATGGAAGCATCACCTTGAACGAGTCCCAAAACGGCTTTAATCCGTTTATAACGGTAAATGCGGAAACAAGGGAACGCGATGAAAACAACATTCCTGTGACAATAGTTCTTTCTTCTGAGAATCAGCCACTCGCAAACTTTAGGGGCAGAGTCTATTCCATTCCTGCTCGTTCGGAAGCCCAGATAATGGCAATGCTTGGACAAATTGCTACGGGCGACTCATCGGATGTCAGCGGCTTTTTCCTTTCAGGACTTGACTATGGCATGCATGTGACGGTATTAAGAAAAATAGAGAACTCATTGCGTGATTTGTTTAATTTTGATATATTCTCTATTAGGGTTAACGTTTTGCAGAATTCCATAAAATATGGTCTTGCTTCAAATTCCTCTTCTGGAACAGAAGATGCGATATTTAGGAATCCTATTGGTAACTATTTGGACAATTCAAGTGTTTATATTGGAAAATACTTCGGAAGTTCTATTTATGCAGATGTTCTGTTGCAATGGTCTTATGATGAGATTCTTGCCCGGAACTCAAAATTTGTAGGCAGTGGACTTGTGTTTCATCCAGAAATCGGTTTGGAATTTGATGCTCCTTTTGCAAAGATACGATGGAACTTTGCTCCAGATTTGACTGCCCTGCATAACGGAGAGGTGCCTTCGATTGTTGCAGGAACTTCAGTAACATTGTCTTGGAGAATAACATTTTAAAATGAGGATGTATATGAATGTCAAAAGGCTCTTGATAGCTGTACTTGTTTTACTGTTGTGCTTTTCGCATGGTTTTGCACAGGATGATTCAGACTGGTACTATAACAAGCCTATTAGCAATATTTCATTTAAAGGTTTGAAAAATATAAAGGCCTCCGATATGGAAGGCATTACCCATGCATTCCTTGGAAAAAAATTTGACAATGAAGTTTTTTCAGACTTGCTGAACAGGCTTTTTGCCCTGAATTACTTTGAGGATGTCAGTCCTGTGGCCTTGCCTGGCGACAAGGATTACAAGACTGTAAAAATTGAATTGAATGTTGTTGAGTATCCTATTGTTTCAGATTTGAAAATCATAGGATACAAGAAACTGCGCGGTTCGGAATTGCGTGATGCCATTTCAACAAAAGAAAAAAACATCTATGATGAGGAAAAACGTTTTGCCGATGAGCAGGTTCTAAGAAACCTGTACCTTTCTCGTGGTTTTAGCGAAGCTAAAGTTCATTCTGAAGCACTTGAAGCGGAAGAGGGCTATAAAGTTACCTTCTATGTAAAAGAAGGCCGGCAGACAGTTGTCAAAGATATTGTGTTTACTGGAAATTCAATTGCCAGTGAACGGACACTGAAAAGCAAGCTGTCTTCGAAGGTTCACCGTCTGTTTCAGAAAGGTGCTTTTCAGGATGCTTCCATTGAGCAGGATAAAAAAGCCATCTTGCAGTATTATGGCGACAACGGTTACATTGATGCAAAGATAATAAATGCAACTCAGTCTACTGAATATAATGAGAGCAAAGACCGTCAGGAAGTTACCCTTCAGTATAACATTCAGGAAGGATCTCAGTATACGTATGGCGGTACCACCATTCAGGGAAACAAGGTTTTTTCCACTGAAGAACTTTTGTCTTTGATAAAATTAAAGGAAGGTTCTGTTTTTAATTCGACTAAATTTCAGGAAGGCATTTCTGCCATACAGAATAAATATTTCAGTAATGGATACTGGTCCAACAATTTTGTTCCGCAGATTGACAAGGACACCAACAACAAGACCATTTCGTATCGGATATATATTCAGGAAGGTCTAAGAAGTCATGTTGAAAGTGTTACAATCAAGGGTAATAAGAAAACAAGGGATGAGGTTATCCGTCGTGAAATTCCTATTGAGTCCGGTGATATTTTTTCAAATGAAAAGGTTAATACTGGTATACGAAATTTGTACAATTTGCAGTATTTTAAGCAGGTTGTACCCGATGTAAAGCCTGGATCTGAAGAAAATCTTGTGGATGTTTCTTTTAATGTTGAGGAGCAGAGTACGCGTTCCGTGCAGTTTGGTCTGACATTCAGCGGTACTGCAAATGCCGGGGAATTCCCAATTTCATTGTTTGGTGGGTTCGAGGATTCGAACTTGTTTGGAAGCGGTAAATCGGGAAGCATTTCTGCTACACTTTCCACAACGGAACAGTCCGTTACTCTTGGATACGGGCAGAACTGGATTTTTGATTTGCCAATCAGCAATTATGTTTCTTTCGGATATACGAGGGCAATTCGCAGCACTCCGAGAAACGTTTTGCTCCCTGACGGAACGTTTGACTACTACAGCTATTACATGAAGTATACCCAGCACAAGTTTACGATTTCGGATACTGTTTCTCGGCGCTGGACACCTAATTTTGCAACCGTTCGCCTGAGTTCGGGAATTTCTTCAAGCTTGCTTACAAATATCTATGATGCGTCTTTGTATGTGCCTGCCGCAACAGGTGTTTCCAACTACCACAATACATGGAACCCTGTCAATAGTGTTTTCGTTCAGCTGTCACTTGACACTCGCGACAATTACTACAACCCGACAAAGGGATGGTTTACAAGCCAACGATTCACGTGGTTCGGTTTAATGCCAAGGGGAAAATTCATTTTCCCTGATAATTTCGGTGAAACAGAATTCTTCTTGCGTTCAACTACAAAACTTGAAGGTTACTACACTTTGATTAATGCTCCTGTTACGGACAGTTTCTCGTTCAAAACGATTTTGCGGGGCTATTCTGGACTTACCATGCAAAAACCGTACTTCAACAGTTCAATTTCAGATACCAATGAACTGTATCTTGATGGAATGGTTCATAGCCGTGGTTGGGAAATTTATGATACTGATGCAGGACGCGGAAACTTGACATGGATTAATAGTGCAGAATTGCGCATTCCTATTTTTCCGAATGCAATAGCGTTTGACATTTTCTTTGATGCGTCAATGATAAAAGATGACATAAAGGATTATAAGGATTTCCAAAACATGGATGACTGGTATTTCAGCTATGGACCTGGATTGAGCCTTACGATGCAGCAGTTGCCTTTGCGACTTTTCCTTGCCAGCAACTTTAAGATTTCAGACGGAGATGTTATTTTGAAAGATCGGGATGGCGATACTGTACACAACTGGCTTTCAACATGGCATTTTGTATTGTCAATCAATATGCCTAATCAATAATTATACGAGGATAGATGTCTATGAACTGTAAAAGATTTTTTCTTGGTAAAAAGTTATTTCTTTTTGCACTGTGTGCTTTATTGACTGGTGGAAGCTGCCTGTATGCACAGCAAATAACAAAATTTGCCGTAGTTGATACAGCACGCGTATATCAGGCTTATTTTATGAATTCTTCACCTGTCCGCAATTATGAGTCTAAGAAAAATGAATTTCAGACAGAAATTAATAATCTTACGCAGGAACTGCAATCTTTGCATAACCAAAAGCTGGAGTATGACAGGATTGGGGATCTTGCCAATTCTGCCAGAATTCAATCTGAAATAACAAAAAAATCTGACTATATTACAGAATATACAAGTGCAAAAAATGCTGAACTGGAATCAATAAAGAACTCTTTGCAAACAAATGATGATTTTTATCAGAGACTGTATACAACGTTGGAACAGGTTGCTGAATCAGGTGGTTACAGTGTCGTAATGAGTTTGCAGCAGGCAAATGCAATCTTGTGGTATAGTCCTTCTGTTGACATTACCGATGCTGTTATCAGCCGATTGGGATTGTAATGGTAGTGATGCTTCATGTCAGATGATACGCCTCTTTTTGCGCAATATCAGCGGCTGCGCGAAGAAAATCCCGGTAAAATTTTATTGTTCCGTGTAGGGGACTTTTATGAAATGTTTGATGAGGATGCAGTTGCCGTTTCAAAGCTACTGAATCTTACATTGACCCATAAAACCGACCGCAAGATGTGTGGCGTGCCATTTCATGCTGCAAAGGTGTACATAGCCCGATTGTTGAGGCTTGGCAAAAAAGTAGCGATTGCAGAGCAGGTTGGAGAAGTTTCAAGGGGTAAAGGTCTTGTAGAAAGAAAAGTCATAGAAACTGTAACTCCAGGAACTGCGACTGAAAGTGAATATTTGGATGGTGGAGCTAATAATTATTTGGCTGCTGCTTTTGTGAGTCATAATAACGTCGGGTTTGCGTATATTGATGTTTCGACAGGAGAATTTAAGGCAACCTGCTTTCCTGAACATTCCTTTGCAGAAAATATGGCAAAGGAATTGGGGCGATGCAACCCGAAAGAATTGCTTCTGCCATGCAGTCTTCAAAACAATAAAGTTGTTTCTCTGCTATTGTCTGACAGTACCATTTCTGTTTCATGGTATCCTGACTGGCATTTTGATTTTAAATTAAATTATGAACGTCTTGTAAAGCAGTTCAAGACAGCAAACCTGTTATCCTTTTCTTTGAATGAGCAGTCACCAGAAGTTCCTGCTGCGGGCTTTTTGCTTGACTATCTTGAAAAAACAACAAATACGTCTTTTCCCCATGTAACAGGCATATCCATATACAAAGACAGCCAATATGTCATTTTGGATGATTCATCTCGTAAGAATCTTGAGATTCTATGCAATGTAAGAGACGGATCGTATGAGTTTAGCCTTTTTGAGACTTTGCATTACACCAAGACTGCCATGGGGCTTCGCATGCTGCGCAATTATTTGATGTTTCCCCTTACGGATGTAAAACAGATTGTTGAACGTCAAAACAGAGTTGATTTTTTTGTGCAGGACAGGCATCTGTTTAAGGCAGTTGCGGACAGGATGGAAGGAATCCTCGACATAGAACGCATATCCTCGCGAATAGCAATGGACAAAGCTCATGCAAAAGATTTGAAGGCCTTGCAGCAGAGCCTTTCTCTATGGCTTGAAGCTAAAGCTCCGTTAACGAACTTGGCATTTTCTTTTTTGGATTCATCTGAAGCAAAAGACATAATAGATTTGATTCAAAAATCTATTTGTGATGATCCTGCTACCGTATTTAATGAAGGCCGCATTATACGATCTGGATGGTCTCAGGAATTGGATCATTGGCGCGATGTCCACGATAATTTCAATAAGATTCTGGATGAGTATTGTGAAGAAGAAAAGTCCAAGACTGGAATAGCAAATCTGCGCATACGGAATAACGCTAATCTTGGATATTATATTGAAGTGACACGTGGAAAGTTGGCTTCTGTCCCATCGCATTTTATTATGAAGCGTGCATTGGTCAATGTTGAACGGTATACAACTGAAAAACTACAGGAACTTGAAGAAAGCTTAAATGAGTCCGGAATAAAGATTATCGAGCTGGAGCATGACTTGTATATTGATGTAAGGAATAGACTCAAAGAGTATGTTCCCTATTTAAAGCAGCTTGCTGTAGAAATTGCAGGAGTAGATGTTTCTTTGTCTTTTGCAGAATCCGCTCTAAGAAACAATTGGGTGAAACCAATTGTTGACGATAGCCTTGAATTTGATGTGCGTGATGGGCGTCATCCTGTTGTAGAGGCTCACATGCCCAGTGGAGAATTTGTTCCGAATGACCTGTCTCTTCTTACGGAATCTGACAATACGTATTTTGCATTGATTACAGGCCCCAATATGGCTGGTAAAAGTACATTTTTGCGGCAAAATGCACTGATTTCTCTTCTTGCCCAGACGGGAAGCTTTGTTCCATGTTCGTATGCTCATATTGGTGTTGTCGATCGGATTTTCTGTAGGGTTGGTGCCAGTGACAATCTTGCAAAAGGTGAATCAACATTTTTGGTTGAAATGACAGAAACAGCCAGAATCCTGCGCTCTGCCACGGAACGTTCCCTTGTCATCATGGACGAAGTTGGAAGAGGTACGAGTACGGAGGACGGACTTTCCATAGCATGGGCTGTGAGTGAACATTTGTTGGATACTGTAAGATGCAAGACTCTTTTTGCAACGCATTATCATGAGTTGACACGGATTGAGCATCCTCTGATGAAAAAATTATGCATGGCTGTCAATGAAAATGGAGATGATGTTGTTTTTTTGAGGAAAGTAATTGCAGGTTCAAGTGAAAACAGCTATGGAATCCATGTCGCACGTCTTGCAGGAGTGCCAGATTCTGTCATACAGAGGGCAGGAAACATTCTTTCTTCCATTCAAGATGGTGCTGAAAAAAAAATCGTTCCTCAAAAAAAAGAACTGGGCATTTCTGCTGGGAATCTGTTTAGTGATGAAGAACTTGTGCTGAATGAAATTTTAAGTGCTGATATAAATAATTTGACACCCATGAAGGCTTTGCAGCTTGTTTCCCGATGGAAAAATGCTCTTTCTGGAAATTCTGAATAATTTTTCTGGAAATGTGTTCGAAATATGCATATCACATATACTTATTAGTATATATGATGCATATTGCACATAAGGTCTATAGCCTTGGAAATTATGTTGGTTCTTTTCTTTTCTGCTCAGAATATTGCCTATGTTGCGGAAAGGTGTGCTTTGGCATGCCATTATGCATTGACTGCAGGACTCTTTTGAAACGGGAAGCTTTGCTTGCATCGTTTGCACGTTGCAAAAGGTGTGGAAAAGTATTGTTGTCAGAGCAGTCGGTATGCATGGCATGCAGAACGGGAACTATCCTGAAAGACTGTGATTCTGTGTTTCCTCTCTGTTCGTATCGGCTTTGGAAGAAAAATCTTGTTTTTGAGTGGAAAATTCATGACAGAAAAATCCTTTCGGAATTTTTTGCAGATTTGCTTTCTGAAGCGTTAGGAAAGTTGTATTCCGCAAGACATATTCCTGTCATTGTTCCTGTTCCTCCCCGAAAGGGAAAGATTCGGAACCGAGGATGGGATCAGGTTGAAGCGGTGTGTCAGTGGCTTCATAAAAAATATGGATTTACTGTCCTTCATCTGCTGAAAAACTGTTCCTCAGAACAGCAAAAAAAACAGAATGCTGTGGAACGGCTTGCAGCACAGCACAAATTCAGACCGTCCCGTTTTTTTTTGAATATGAAAAATCATATTGATGTACCAGAAGAAGTTGTTATTATTGATGATGTCATAACTACAGGAGCGACTGTTAATGCCTGCGCTGCAGTGTTAAAGAACTCTGGCATCATAAAAGTGAATGTTCTTTCACTTTTTATAGTAGACTAATAACCGTTCATGATGTAAAATATATGGTGAATAATTTTTGACTAGCAGGCTTTTATAGGAGAAAAGTAATGGCAGATGAAAATAGTCAGTTGCAGCTTGTAACGTTCCAGCTGGGAGAAGAACTGTATGGTGTAGACATAATGGATGTTAAGGAGATTGTAAAGGTTCAGACTGTTCGGCCTATTCCTAATGCACCCTATTATGTCGAAGGTATTATTAATCTTCGTGCAGAGATTATACCCATCATCAATCTTCATAAACGTTTCCACCTAAAAGCTGTAGAAAAGAAATTGGATGATGATTTGGATGATGAGGGTGGATTCATCATTCTTGATATAGAAGGAAATAAAATCGGTATTATCATAGATCGTGTTGCACGCGTTATTACGGTTGATAGAGGTGAGATTAAGCCTCCACCACAGATGCTTTGCGGTATTGGTACTGAATATATCGAGGGTGTTGTTCGTCAGGATGCATCTTACCTTATTATCCTTGATACACGCAAGATATTTAATGCTGGTGAATTGCAGAAAATTATTGATCCTCAGTTGTAAGGGTTGAATGTACAGCAATGATTAATACATATAGTTCCACTATAAGACGGCGGGAGATGGAAGCTGTACTTACCTGTATGGTTGATGAGCATCTTGGTCCTGGTGATACGGCTTTCCGTTTGGTTCAAACTGTGAAGGAAGTGATTGGCTGTGATGGGGCAATTGCATTGCGAAGTCCATCTCTTGCGTTGGAGTATGCCCTTCGTGCTTTGGAGTTGCCTGCCGGCAGTGGAATCATGCTCAGTGCTCTTGCCCCTGCATGGCAGCTGTTGACTGTGGAAAAGCTAGGGTATAAACCATTGGTACTTGATGTTACGGAAAATGATGGTCTTGTATCTGCTGCAACTGTTGAGGATGGCATACAGAATGGTGGACGACTGTTGATTCTTACGGAATCAATGGGTGTTTTACCCGATATTCAGTCATTTTTGGCATTCGGTATACCGATTATTGAAGATGTTTCTCAATCTGCACTCTCATATTATCCTGTAGAGCGTTCAGAAGATCCTTCTGAACCTATGTCTTCTGAGCACAACGATACTGATGGGGATGTGCATGGCAAGAGAGCGGGCATGTATGGTGTGTATACCATTTTTGGAATGGAAGAACGTGACATTATTACGGCTGGTGGCGGAGCTGTTCTGTTTGCTCCTGGAAGGCGGGAATGGACGGTTTTAAAGAAATACGCAGACGAAGCTCCTTCTACTGATTTGCTGCCAGACATGAATGCTGCCCTTGCATTTGTAGAGTTGAAGGAATTTAACAGAAATGAAACGGTTCGCAGGGAACTCTTTACTGCATTTTCTCGGGCAATTATGAGTGGCAGGCACAAAACATTCGTAAGGGCTGTTGATTCTGGCTCTACCATTTATTCATTTCCAGTCGTTTTGAATTCTGGTTTTAAGGATGTCAAGGCATATGCCGCAAAAAAGGGCATTGAAGTTCGTCAGGCTTATGAAAACTCTATTATTGCCCTTCGTCAAAGTGAACTTGCTGCTTCTTGCATTTGTGCAAATTCATTGTTGCTGCGATGTGCACTGTTTCCTTTGTATCCGCGATTGGGACAAAAAGATGCTGGAAAAATAGTAAAGGTTTTGATGACACTTCCTTGACCCGTACGAAAAAAAAGTGAATTGAATGAATTGTCTGATTGTTGTTAATTCTTTTAAAAAAAATGCCTCAGAACTTGGAAAGCAAATTTCTGTATTCTTAAAAGAAAACAACGTATGCTGTTCAGAATTTGTATATGACGGGAACTGCGTAAAGGATTCTGGTGTTGCGGTGTCCTTCGAGGGCTACGATTTTGTCATAACGCTAGGTGGAGACGGTACGGTTCTTTTTGCGTGCCGGGGATGTGCTCCTCTTGGAATTCCTGTGTTTGCCATTAATCTTGGAGAATTTGGTTTTTTAGCCTGTGTTCAAGTGTCGGAATGGAAGCAACGGTTGTCTGACTTCTTGCAGGGAAAATGTTGCATCAGCGAACGTTTTTTGATTCAGGCAGAGGTTATGCGTAAAGGAAAAACGGTATTCATTACATCTGGAATGAATGACATTGTTATTTCGAGTACGGCTTCTTCACGGTTGATAAATTTGAATGTAGCCTATAAATGGGCTTCATTGGGTGCTTTTAAGGCCAACGGGCTGATTGTTTCCAGTGCGACGGGGTCAACTGGTTATTCTGCGGCAGCTGGAGGTCCTATTGTAGAACCATCTCTTGCAACAATGCTTCTTACTCCGATAAGTTCTTTCAGTCTTTCTGCCCGACCTCTTGTTTTTGGACGCGATGGGGAACTTGCAATTACAATACTGCCGTCTCGTGTGGAAGTCGGACTTTCTGCAGATTGCCAAATAGACTATGCGTTGCAGTCTGACGATACGGTTATACTTAAGATTCCTGAATATAAGGCATATTTAATTTGTTCTGAACAGGAGAAATTTTATGCAGCATTGCAGAGCAAGTTGAATTGGTCGGGAGGTCCTCGTGCTTGAAGAACTTGATGTAAAGAATTTTGCATTAATAGATAGTGCACACATAGATTTAAAAAATGGTTTTACTGTATTGAGTGGTGAAACTGGTGCTGGCAAATCTATTTTGATAGGAAGCCTTGTTTTTTTGCTTGGCGGCAAGTCTGGCATGGAACTGATTCGCTCTGGATGCCATGAGGCATTAGTAGCTGGAACTTTTTCTGTTGAATCTCAGGCTGCAAGGGACTGGCTTTCTGATCGCGGTATAGAAATCGAGGAAAACTCAATTCTGCTTCGTAGAGTTATACGTGATACTGGTAAAACATCATCTTGGATAGGTTCTGTCCCTGTAACGAAAGCTGATGTCGTTGACTTTGCTTCGTATTTGGTTGACATTCATGGACAGCATGAGCAGCAGTCATTGATGAAAATTTCTGAACATCGACGATATCTGGACATTTACGCAGGCATTACTGATGAAGTGAGTGCTTTTTCAGACCTATATAACCAGCTTGTTTCAAAAAGAAGAGCTATGGATCATTTTTATTCTACAGAAGCAGAACGCAAGAATAAGGTTGAAATGCTGACCTTTGCCGTGAATGAAATTGATGATGCAAGACTGAAGCCTAATGAAGATACTGAATTGGAGTCTGAGGAAAATCGGTTGGCGTCGTTTGAAAAGCTATACGGAGATTGTGAAGAAATCAGAACTCTATTTGATGGGGGAGATGAATCTACGGGACTCATTTCTATCTTGAAGCGGCTGAATTCTGTTGTTTCCCATGCAGGGGAACTGGATGGGAAACTGTCGGAACTTTCTTCTCGAATTCAGACGTCATTTTATGAGCTGTCAGATATTTCCGATGACTTTTCGAGATATACGGACTCATTGGTTTTTGATCCCGAACGGCTTGCATTTGTTCAGGATAGATTGGAAACTATATATAAACTGAAGAAAAAGTATACATCCGGCATCCATTCTGGAATTTCAGAGGTTATTGCCTATGCAGATGAAGCTCGTAAGGAACTTGAAGAACTTTCAGGCATGATGGAAGACCGGTCGGACTTGGAGTTGCAGATAAAGGCTCTCGAAGAACAAGTGTATGCAAAGGCACGGAGTCTTCATGAAAAGAGAAAGGCTGCTGCGGCTGTAATGTCTGGAAAAATTGAAGAAATCCTTGCAAAACTGGGCATGAAAGGTGCCGAATTCAGTGTGCATATTGTAGAAAAACCGGGGTCGGAGCTATCACAGAAATGCAGTCAGTTTGGAATGGATGATGTGGAATTTTTAATTCGTACTAATCTTGGTTCTTCATTGATGCCTCTCACAAGGATTGCTTCCGGTGGTGAATTGAGCCGTGTCATGCTTGCACTTAAGACAATATTGAGTGATGCAGATACTGTTGGAACTCTTATTTTTGACGAAGTTGATACTGGTGTCGGTGGTGAAATTGCAGTCAGTATAGGCGAGCATTTGAAAAAACTTTCAAAAAAGAAACAGGTTTTGTGTATAACGCATCTTGCCAGTATTGCAGTTTATGCCGATAATCAAATTAAAATACAGAAAGGTGTTGCTGGTAATACAACGTCTACTAATGTATTCCCTGTAGAAAATCAGGAGCGCATAAAGGAAATAGCACGAATGCTTTCTGGTGACGCAACATCCACAGAATCTTTAGAGCATGCAGCTGCAATGCTTCATAAATTTGGAGGAATGTGATGGCAACAAGTTCAGAAAAAAGAGAAGAGTTTAATGAAAAAGCAAAGCCGATCAAGAACGCCATAAAGGAAGTGTTGGAAAAAGAAAAGAAGGAACTTTCTGAAGTCAAAAAGAATCCTGATGGTGTTGCCTACAGAAAGCTGATGCTTGCTGATCAAATGATTTATTTAGCAACGCTGTACATGGCAGTAAATACACTTTCTGTGCAGATTCTTGATTTTAAGAATAATGACTCGTTGAATGATGCCCGTAAGACTATTTATAAAGCCTTGATTTATCTTGAAGAGGTTGTTTCAAATACTGTAGATTGTGCCTATTCGGATTTGGAGGATAAACTTGCTACTATTGCAGATATAACTATAGAGAAACGTTTTTATCTCGTTCGCAAGCTTGGGCTTGTCATTGATATGCTGGTTGAAGCTTTTGGTGACAATTCGAAGTGGAAGATGAGCTTTGTTGAAATTCGAGGGCGCTTCATTGTCATTGCTAAAAACATGATTGACATGAAAAAGGCCTGCAAGGATTATTATGACCCACATTCTCCAGACTATGAAAACTCGATTTTGTACATTCGTCTGATTCGTAAGCTTCTGGATAAGAGTGCTGATGAATACCGTGATAAATACGAACTTGCCGGTAATCGTATTGATGATATGCAGACTGGGATCAATCTTCTTATTGCTGCTCGAAGGGTTGCCATGGTTCTTGGAGACAAGGATGCCTCTGAAGAAATAAAGCGAAAGGCTCTTGTCTGGAAGAATAAGCTGGATGCAGATACTAAAAAATCCAGTACAAAAAAATAACAGATGACCATCTAGATGAACAAAGATTTTGCACTGAAAATTTTTGAAGGTTTTTCGATTGTCCGTTGGAATGACTTGATTCGTCCCTTTGATGTTGTTGAAATGGATAAGGATGCAGAAAAAATGGTTGTTGCATACATAATCGGAAAGTATGAAGAAAGCCGTGGAGTGAAAATTGACTGGGAATGGATGATTTATGCTTCCCTGTTCGATTTGCTTAGAAAAATTTCTCTTTGTGACATAAAAAGTCCTGTGCAGCGTTTGATTAAGTCGGAATATCCTGATGAATTTATTCGGTTGAATGAATGGGTTCTGGAACAGTACAGAAAACTGATTCCTGATAAAGATTTGTTTTCTAAATTTACGTTATATATTGGAAAACGGAGTGGTTCGATTCCTTTTGAAGAAGGTCAGGCTGAAACCAATAGAATTTTCCGTGCCGCCCACAAATATTCTACAATACGCGAACTTGAGATGATAAGTGCCGTGAACGAACCTGAGCGGCTTGATTCTATCCGCAAGGAGTTGAATGCAGATCTGCAGCCTTTTCTTGATTTAAAAGGACTTCAGCTTTTGCTTACGAAACAAAAGCCCTTTGATTTTTTGATGCGCATTGAGCAACTTCGTTTTCAAACTCGATGGAATCAGACTCCTCGTGTTCCGAGAACTTCTGTTTTGGGGCATTGTTTTTTTGTTGCTGTACTGACATTGCTTTTTCAGCGGGAAACAGGCGTACAGATGTGTGCCAAGCGATTTTACAATAATTTTTTTTGTGCTTTGTTCCATGATTTGCCAGAAGCAGTGACAAGAGACATTATTTCTCCTGTAAAACAGGCAACGGAAGGGCTTCCCGCCATTGTAAAAAAAATAGAGGACGAGATTGTCGCAAAGGAACTTGTTCCTCTGATGGAAGATTTTTACCGAGATGAAATTCTTTACTTTACGAATGATGAATTTCAAAATAGGATTGTTCTTAATGGCAGAACAATCTGTGTCACTTGGGAAGATCTTAATGCAAAATACAATCAGGATGAGTACAATCCGATTGATGGCAGGATTGTACGCCTTGCAGATCATTATTCTGCGCTTCTTGAAGCAGGCCTTTCAATCAGGCACGGCATAACTAGCAGTCATCTATCCGGTGGCTTGGAAAACCTTATGAAGGCGTATCCTGAAGGCACTGTCATAAATGGCATAGATGCGTATGCTCTCTTTCAAAACTTCTCTATTTAAATTAATGTTATTAGTTGCATAGATTCTCCTAATTAATTATAATCTCTATAATACTGGAATTTTCTTTTTGAAATTTTCATTAAGATTATAAATGTCATGGAGGAAATATGACAATTTCGCAAATGCTTAGCCAAAGTGCTTTGTTAACTTTGCTGGGAATGGGAGTTGTGTTCAGTTTCCTTATCATTATGATTGGTGCTATGTATTTGCTTCATGCTGTAATACATGCCCTTAAGCTTGATAAGGATCCCGTTCAGAAACAGGCAGCAGTTCCTGCTGCCAGCTCGACAGCTGCACCTGTAGACAATGGTGCTGTCATAGCTGCAATTGCAGCTGCTGTTCATGAAAAGTTAAGTTAATTTATATATATTAAGAGGTTTTTTATGTCTAAAGTTGGTATTTCCGAACTTGCAATACGTGATGCACATCAGTCTCTCCATGCTACACGTATGACTACGGCAGATATGCTTCCTGCATGTCCTATGCTTGATAAAATTGGTTATAAATTTATAGAAGGTTGGGGCGGTGCAACCTATGACAGTTGTATCCGTTTTTTGAATGAAGATCCTTGGGAGCGTCTGAGAAAGCTTCATGCTGCTCTCCCAAACAGCAAAATCATGATGCTTTTGCGTGCTCAGAATCTCTTGGGATACCGCCATTATGCTGATGATGTTGTTGAAAAGTTTGTCGAAATTGCAGCTAAGGATGGCATTGATTGTTTCCGTATTTTTGATGCCTGTAACGATCCTCGCAACATGGAATGTGCAACAAAAGCTGCAAAAAAGACAGGAAAACATGTTCAGATGGCAATTTCCTATGCCGTAACACCATTCCACACAATTGAAAAATATGCGGAGCTTGCAAAAACATACGCTGATTTTGGTGCTGATTCCATCTGTATTAAAGACATGTCTGGTTTGCTTAAGCCGTATGATGCATACAATCTGGTAAAGGCTATCAAAGCAAAGGTTGAGCTTCCTGTAGAAATTCATACTCATGCTACAACAGGACTTTCTGTTGCTACTCTCTTAAAGGGTGCAGAGGCTGGTGCTGACATTCTTGATACTGCAATTTCTTCTCTTTCAATGGGTACGTCGCATTCTCCTACTGAGACTGTTGTTGAAATGTTGAAAGGAACTGAGTTTGATACAGAGCTTGATACAAAGGCCCTTCTTGAAATTGCTGCCTATTTCCGTGAAGTACGTCAGCATTATGCTTCCCTTGAGTCAAAATTCCTTGGTGCCGATACACGCATTCTGCTTTCACAGGTTCCTGGCGGAATGCTTTCAAATCTTGAAAGCCAGCTTAAGCAGCAGGGTGCCGGAGACAAGATGGATGCTGTACTTGCTGAACTTCCAAGAGTTCACAAGGATGCAGGCTATGTTCCTCTTGTAACTCCTACATCACAGATTGTCGGAACTCAGGCTGTAATGAATGTCCTGATGGGACCGTACAAGACTATGACTCAGGATTTCCGCAACTTGATTACTGGCAAATTTGGAAAACTTCCTACAGATGCAAATCCTGAGCTTGTAAAGAAGGCTTTGGAATTGAACGGAATGGACAAGGTTATGACTTGCCGTCCTGCAGATGAAATTCCTCCAGAGTGGAGCAAGATGGTTGAAGAGTCAAAGAAAGCTGGCGGCAATGGATCTGATGAAGATACCTTGACGTATGCAATGTTCCCGAATGTTGCTCCAAAATTCTTTGCAGAACGTGCAAAAGGCCCAATTGATGCGGCTTCCACATTTGGTGCAAAGCCTGCTCCTGCAGCATCTGCAAATGCAGGAAAGGGTGGAAGCTATACAGTCACTGTAAATGGAAGTGCCTATAATGTAACGACAGGCCCTGCAGGTGACACCATGAGCGTAAATGTAAATGGCACAGCCTATAATGTAACGTTTGGGGCAGCAGGAGCAGCTCCCGCCGCAGCTGCAGCACCTGTTGCCGTTGGCGGTGTCGATGTAAAGGCACCTGTTGCAGGAACTTTGCTCAAACAGTGTTTTTCAAACGGAACAAAGGTGTCGAAGGGGCAGACTGTCATCATTCTTGAATCCATGAAGATGGAACTTGAAGTAAAAGCTACAGAAGATGGAACGATTACGTATACAGTGCCTACAGGAACCCAAGTTCAGAGTGGACAGGTTCTTGGTTCTATTGGTGGTGTCGTAAAAGCAGTTCCTGTTGCTGCTCCTGCACCAGCTGTAGCTCCTGCTGCTGCACCGGCTCCTGCTGCAAGTGGAAGTGGAACAAAAGTAAATGCACCTGTTGCAGGTGTGTTCCTTCGTACGGCAGTTCCAGAAGGTTCTTCTGTAAAGAAGGGTGACAATGTCGTCATTATTGAGTCTATGAAGATGGAACTTGAAATAAAAGCTCCTGTAGATGGAAAGGTTCACTTCCTTGCATCAGTGGGGTCACAGCTTACCAATGGTCAGGCTGTTGCAGAGATTCAGTAATTAAGGATGTGAGAATGCCTAGTACAAAGACTGTAACTAATAAAAAAATTGCTTTCATAATGTGTACCATTATGGCTGTTGCATTAATCGTATCTGTTTTCAGACCAAATGCCTTTGCCGAAAGTTCTGTAACTCACGAGGCAACAGGTATGGAACGTGTTATTCCTGGTACTGAAGACTGGAATGGAAAGCATGATATTGCCTTGAAGTCTTTCTTGATGAATATCTGGGAGACAACGGGCATCTACAAGATGATACATACAACGACAGCTGAGGAACTTGCCGAAGAAAAGGCAGAAGAGGCTGCTGCAGAGCTTGCTAAGGAATCTTCCAGTGATTTTGCAGAAACGGCACCTGGATGGCAGTATCTTTTGATGATGGCCGTGGGATTTCTTATTGTATATCTTGGTGCTGCAAAGGGGTTTGAACCATTGCTGCTTATTCCGATTGGATTCGGAACAATTCTGGTAAACATTCCTGGTGCAGGGATGGGAAATCCTCCTGATGGAATGTTGAACATCATTTACAATGCTGGTGTTGGAAATGAGTTTTTCCCAATGCTCATCTTTATGGGAATTGGAGCAATGACAGACTTTGGTCCGCTCATTGCAAATCCAAAGATGGCTTTACTGGGCGGTGCTGCACAGTTTGGTGTATTCTTTACACTGTTTGGCGTTTCTTTGATGAATCTTGTTCCGGGCGTGTTTGACTACAACATTCTTCAGGCCTGTGCCATCGCAATTATTGGTGGTGCCGATGGTCCTACATCTATTTACGTTTCTGCAAAGCTTGCTCCTGAATTGATGGCTGTCATTGCTGTTGCTGCATATTCGTATATGGCTCTTGTTCCAATGATTCAGCCTCCTATCATGAAGGCTCTTACATCACAGAAGGAACGTGAAATAAAAATGGATCAGTTGCGCCCAGTAAGCAAGACTGAAAAGACTTTGTTCCCGATGTTGCTTCTTGTATTGACAATTCTTCTTTTGCCTACGGCGGCACCTCTTATTGGAATGCTTGCATTCGGTAATTTCGTAAAACAGTGTGGTGTCGTTGAAAGACTTTCAAAGACAATGGAAAACGAGTTGATGAATATCGTTTCAATTCTTCTTTCTCTTGGTGTTGGAAGCCAGATGTCTCCAGAAAAGATTATCAATGGTCGTTCTGTAGGAATCATAATCCTTGGTCTTGTTGCTTTCTGTGTTGCAACAGCTGGTGGTGTATTGATGGCAAAGCTCATGAATGTATTCCTGCCAAAGGGCAAAAAGATTAATCCTCTCATTGGTTCTGCTGGTGTTTCAGCTGTTCCAATGGCTGCACGTGTTTCAAACAAAGTTGGGCTTGAATACGATCCTTCAAACTTCCTCCTTATGAACGCTATGGGACCTAATGTTTCTGGTGTCATAGGAACTGCGATAGCTGCTGGTGTATTCATTGCAACTTATGGCCTGTAATCTTTAAACTGATATACAAAAGTGTATGCAAATAAAAATGGCTGTCTGAATACAGGCAGCCATTTTTATTTGTTAGTGGCAGAATGAGGTTTCCATTTGTGACAGAACTGAAATGCTGTCAGAAATCGTGAAAAATCTTCGGGACAATCATGCCGATGCACTGATAGGAAAAGCGAAAAGTCTTGCAAATCTGACATCGAATACCAGAATGAATTTAGATGATTACCGCATGAATGCCTAAACGCAGTGGATTTTGTAACGAAACGCACTGGATTTTGTGACTGAACGCAGTGGATTTTGCGACAAAACGCAGTGGATTTTGTAACGAAACGCAGTGGATTTTGCGACAAAACGCAGTGGATTTTGTAACGAAATGCACTGGATTTTGCGACAAAACGCAGTGGATTTTGTAACGAAATGCACTGGATTTTGTAACGAAATGCACTGAATTTTATGACTCTGACAATAAGCGAAGGTAATTCTGGTAACGAGAAGTGTTTTTTTTTAAGCAACAGTCAAGAAAAACGCCCGGAATTCCGCGTTTGGTCATGCAAACGGGAGATTTTGTACCACTGCCGGCTGGTAAAGAACAGTCATTCCCTGAGTGTCACTTACAAAGGCTTGAATGCCAAGCATAAAATAATATCCTGCAATAAGAAAAAAGCAAAAATTTACGTTCCTATGCGTTGATAAATGAGCATAAGGGACCCGGCGGACGGAATGATAAAGATGGAGACCCCTTCCTTTTGTTCCTGGTGGGGCAGGGAATGCTATAAAAGCTCTAAGAGGTGCTGAAACACTTTCAAATGTTTCTAAAGTAAGTAATATAAGTAGAGTTGCCAATAGTATATCAAATGCAGATTCAGTTTTACTATATGCTCCTAAAATGGCTAAACATCATATTTTTCCACAGCAGTTTAAAAGTTATTTTACTAAAGCTGGTATTAATATAGATGATTTTACGGTATCTGTTCCTTAAAATACGACCATTTAAAAGGAATTCACGGGAAAGGTTTTAACAATATGCCAGAAGGATGGAATCTATAATGGAAAGACTTCATAAAAAATAATTCTTCACCATCACAAAAAGATATAATAAAAAAGATATAATCAATTTGCAGGAACTTTAATGGATAAATATGGAATTAAAGATTTGCCGATATAAAAATATTAAGAGGTGATATTTATGATTTTACCTTGCTTTAACTTGATTTTGGAACCAATTGATGAGAAGGCTAAAAAATTGACTCCTTTTCGATGGGCATCACCAGAAGTTGGTAAAAGAAATAAAATAGGTGGACTACCCACTGGAATAAAAGAAAATGATTATCCAATATGCCCCTGTTGTGGAAAAAAAATGACATTCTATGGTCAATTAGATAGTATTAATGAAAAGGTTGTAAAATTAAAACCTAAATGCAGTAAGGCTTATTTTAATCAGGGCTTGATTTTTGAATATAAACATGATTATAAAAAAGCAGTTTACTTTGATTCTAAAAATCAGATATATCTCAGAAAATTAGTGGATTTTAAAAAATATATAAGATATTTAAAATCTATAGGAAAGATTCAACCTATCAGGACATAATTGTCTATCAACATAATTTATGATATTATAAATGTATCTTTCTCCATCAAGGAAAGAAAATAAAGTTTTTGACATTGAAAGATACGTGCATGATGAATGATGGCTCATCATGGCACTTGCAGGAATCTTCTTCTGTCATGATTCCTGCAAGTGCAGTATCTTATATAAAAGTATAAGTACAGTAAGCTTGGAGAAACTGTTTCGGAGACCCGCACCCTGTCCGTAAAGAACGGAACTACGGGCGAGAAAATGACCGCCACGATGGGCTACCGGTCAAACTGCCTCGGCCAGATGGAAAGCGTCACGTACCCTGACGGTGAGGTGGTCGCCTACGGCTATGACGCTGGCGGACAGGTCGAGAGCGTTACCGGGCACCACTACGGGCATGACTACCTGTTCGTGACCGACATAGGCTATGACGAGTTCGGGCAGCGGACATACATCCGCTACGGCAACGGGGTAAGGACTGACTACGAATACAACACATTTGTTTACGAGGTTAGAATTGACGGATACATACAAAGTATTGATCCATCGAGGATTACTGAAAAATCTAATGAATTTCGAACGACGATTGATGGTATAGAAACTACAGTTAGATTCTATGTCCAAAATGGACAGGTTATAAATATTGATGTATTTGTTGGTTATTCAGAAAGGGTAATAGGGAATTTAATACAATAACATGAACATAAATGAAGAACTGAATTTAAAATACAAAGAAAAGTACATTATGAATAGGACGACTGAGAATCTTGAAAAATATGTTCTTAGTGAGTTATATTCACCTCTTGATGATTATGAAAATGCTCTGAAAATATTATATTCTGCTGATATGACCATTATATCAAAAGAATTAATGTTTCTAGAAGTTTTCATTTGTTATGAATATTTATGGTACAATAAAAAATTTCATCATAGTCATTTTATGCTACAGTTGAAAAAGATATTTTTAACTTTCTCGGATGAAGAAAAAGCTTTATATTATTATCTCAACGCATTAGGGTATATTAATACGGCAAAGAATGTATCTGAAAATAAAATAATATCACTATTGGATAAATCTATAGCATATAATGTCCCTTTTGTTAGTAATTATCTGTATGGATCAAAATATTGCAAAGACAAAAAGCAGAAAGAATTTTATCTTGAAAAGGCATATAGAAATATTTTGAAAATTATTCAGGTTGAAGAATTAAAAAAAATGCCTACAGATAATTTCTATAAAATAGAATACTACATAGATACAGAAATAAAAATGCTTGAGGTGAGTGAAATTGAAATTGGGATTTTGTTTTCTGATAAAATTGTTATTTAATCTTCCTCAACCAAGTTGCAGAAAATGCAGATTTCTCTGAAATGATTGAAGTTACAAGACAATGGCTTAACCCATTTTTAATGAAGGTGGATAATGAAAAGGAAAATTTTTTGACGACAAGATTGAAATAAATAAAGAAATGATAAAGAACATAAAGAATATGATCAAATGAACTTTTTGAACGTAATTTATCTCGCACAACTGGAATGCACATAATTAGTAAAAATAAATTAAGCATATTTATAACAGAGGAATTAGACCTCATTGGGATATTGATATTACTCCTGTCGTATTTGGCTAGGTTATTACTATTTATCCTGATGCGAAGCCGAGAATCATCCACGACAACGGAAAGCAGTATGTCGGGGATGACTTTCACAAGCTTCTCGCCCTTCTTGAGATTGCGGATTCCAAAACACGCCCGTTCCATCCGCAGTCCAACGGCAAGGTCGAGCGGTTCCACCAGACGCTCAAAACCGAGCATGTACGCCGCACTCAGTATGTTTCAGCCTCCTATGCGGAGATAAAAATCGCTGAATGGATTTGCTGGTACAACTCAGAGCGATTGAACGGTGCAACCTTTTATCTGACTCCAGACGAAGTTTTCGATGGAAAGATGGAAGAAAGACTTGCAGAAAGGAAAAACAAACTTTATAATGCAAGCATCAAACGACAGGAATTCTGGAAAAATCAACATAACATCCAGAGTGCTTGACCACCTTATTAGCTTTTGCAAATTTGTCCAAGTTCACCTTGGGCGGAACAGGCTCTTGGAGGAAAAAATGGAATTTATAATTTTTGCACTTCCAGTTTTAGCATTAATCTGGCTGGTATTTTCTATAATCCAATTTTGCAGGACAAATAAAGAAGATACGGAAAAAAGGAAAGCGTTTAGGAAGCAGATTGTAATTTCTACAGTTTTGATTGCAGCATGGCTTGCAATTATCGGCGGATTTATCATTTTTCTCATTCATTCGTTTGCTGTTAACGGAATGTAATATGAAGAAAAGTTGCATTGTATTTTTTATCATTACCATATTGGGAATGGCAAGTCTTTTATATTCTGGAATAAAATTTAACATGGTACATAAAAATTCTGGAATGATATCAGTGGTTGCTGGGAGTAATGAAGTTTCAAAACTTGCCATCAGTCTGAATGAATATCTCCCTTTTGATGCAAATTCAAAAATAAAATATACAAAATCAGATTTTCAGATAGATAAAAACGTTCCGGTTCTTGACGGAGCAAGTGCCCTATATCCTGTTTTTTCTGCCATTGCATCGGCAGTTTATCCAGAAGAATTAGTTTGTTTCGATGGTGAAAATTTTTCGGAAAAAAGCAAAGTTCAAATGCGGAATACAAGAGGTGCTTACAAAGCTGTTGTTGACGGAGTTTCTGATATAATTTTTTGTGCGGAACCTTCAAAAGAGCAGTTGTTATATTCAGAGCAAAATAATGTAGAGCTGGAATTTGTTCCAGCTGGCTTAGAGGCCTTTGTATTTATTGTAAATGCAGGCAATCCTGTTACTGATTTGTCAGTTGATCAGGTAAAAAGAATTTATTCTGGTAAAATTAAAAATTGGAAAAAAGTTGGTGGGGAAGATTCTTTAATTGCAGCGTGGCAACGAAAGGAAGGAAGCGGCAGCCAGACTGCATTCTTAAACTTTATGAATGGAGAAAAAACACAGACAAATCCTTTGGGGCTTTTCTTTGGAAGTCCTATTGGATATTCATTCCGTTATTATGTAGAAGATATCACGGGAAATGAAAAAGTAAAAATGATTTCATTAAATGGAATTGCTCCTACAAAAGAAAACATTCAAAATGGAAAATATCCTCTGTCTTCTTATTTTTATGCTGTATACAGAAAAGATAATAAAAATGTAAATGTAAAAAAAATGATAGACTGGATTCTTTCTCCTGAAGGTCAAAGAATTATCGAGGATAATGGTTATGTATCGTTAGGAAAATAAAATCACATAACATATAAGGCCCCAAGTTGTCAATACTAATTCTAAAAAAAATACAACTCAGGACTGTTTTTTTTTAGAAAAAACAGTCTTTCTTGTGAGAAAAAAATAAAGTTCCCGTTCAAAATAAAAAGCAAAGCCTGAATCGTAATTCAG
>ERZ842401.290-NODE-290-length-70426-cov-11.875901_pt1 | contig 70426 bp, 56 predicted proteins | sample MGYA00521270_ERZ842401 | MGnify/ENA primary metagenome ERZ842401 (study PRJEB31892, sample SAMEA3878208) | bioreactor metagenome | biome: Moose rumen | place: Sweden | collected 2011-10 | study: EMG produced TPA metagenomics assembly of the PRJEB12797 data set...
CAATGATGCTTTCGTCGAAGAACTGGGCCTCGTCGATGCCCACCACCTGCACGTCCTGGTCTATCTGCAACATCCGGGACGGACTCTTGATGGGGGTGCAGGAAATGCTGTGGGAGTCGTGCGAAACCACGTCCAGGTCTGAATAGCGCTTGTCTATGGTGGGTTTGAAAGTGGCAATTTTCTGTTTGGCGAACTGGGCCCTCTTGAGCCTTCTGATGAGTTCTTCCGTCTTTCCTGAGAACATGGAGCCGCAAATTACTTCAATGCAGCCCGCTTTTTTTGCATTTTCCAAAAACATTTCCTTAACTTTGTTGGTGGTCGAATGCAAATATAGTCATTTATGGACAAAACTCATACAGATTTTTTGCAGGAATGTGAGGCCGAACTGGCCTTGCTCAAGGAGCGTGTAGCGGCGTTGGAGGAAAAACTGGCCGCCTGGAAGCAGGAACAGGAGCAGATCCCGGAACCTGCACCCCGGGAAGAGGAAGCTCCGGTGGACTTCACGGCCGAGGCAATCGGGACGGTGGAGGACACCCCGGAACCCGAACCGGTATATGAACCGGTATGTGAACCTGAGCCGGTCCCCGAACCCGAGCCGGAACCTGCCCCCGCCGAAGACGATACAGCCCGTCTTCCGTGGCGTACAGACAAACCCGGCGTGCAGGTGAAGAACATCCGGAGCGGCATCTCGCTCTACGACAGGGCCCTTTTCATCGGCACGCTGTTCAAGGAAGACTACAAGCTGTACGACACAACCATCCGGGAGCTGAATGATCTCACTACGCTGGACCAGGCTGTGGACTACATCCGCACGCATTTCCCGGAATGGAACCTGCATTCGGACGTGGTGTACAACTTCATGATGGCCGTCCGCAAGAAACTGGGCTGATGGCAGGGAAGCTTTACATAGTCCCCACTCCCGTGGGGAATCTGGCCGACATCACCTTCCGGGCGGTGGAGGTGCTCAAGGAGGCCGATCTGGTGCTGGCGGAGGATACGCGCACCAGTTCCGTGCTGCTGCACCATTACGGCATCCAGGCCCGGCTGCAGAGCCACCACAAATTCAACGAACACCAGACGGTGCAGCTGGTGAAAGAGCGTATCCTCGGGGGGCTCAACGTGGCCCTTATCAGCGACGCCGGCACGCCGGGCATCTCGGACCCGGGTTTTCTGCTGGCGCGCACCTGTGCAGAGGAAGGGATTGAGGTACAGACGCTTCCGGGCCCTACGGCCTGTATTCCGGCGCTGGTCTCCTCCGGCCTTCCCTGCGACCGTTTCTGCTTCGAGGGCTTCCTGCCCCAGAAGAAAGGCCGGCAGACGCTTCTGCAGCAGCTTGCCACCGAAACCCGCACGATGGTCTTTTACGAGTCGCCTTACCGGCTTGTGAAAACGCTGGACCAGCTGGCGGAATTTTTCGGCGGGGAGCGCCGCGCTTCCGTAGCCCGGGAAATCTCCAAGGTGCACGAAGAGCACCGGCGGGGAACGCTCCGGGAGCTGGCGGATTGGTTCAGGGCCCATGAGCCCAAGGGGGAAATTGTGATAGTTGTGGCCGGCGCGGAGCCGGTGAAGACCGAAAAAAAGAGGCGTTATGAAGGAAGGGGAGAAGAAGAAACGGGAGGGGAGTAGCCTTCAGGGAAGTTTCGTAACGGGCGCCATTGCGCTCATCTTTCTGATTATCGGCTATGAGGTCGCCTTGTTCGTACACAAGGCGGCGGTTACGCGCATCGAAGCCAACCGCGATGCGCCGGATACTGTGTATATAGTTGAACGGGTTGCGGAGGGTGCGCCGCCGGAGGGGAAGCCGGCCCGCGATACGGTGAGAAAAACGGCCCCGCACAGCGCTGTGGTGCAGGCGGTGCGGGAAAAATCGGCTCCCAAGAAGGCGGTGGAAAGCTTTCGTTTCAACCCCAACACCGTGAGCGTGGAGGATCTGCAGCGGCTGGGCTTCTCGGAGAAGCAGGCCCTCTCCATCGACCATTACCGGGCCAAGGGCGGCCGCTTTAGGAGGAAGGCCGATTTTGCCAAATCCTACGTGGTGGCCGACTCGGTCTATGCCCGCCTGGAGCCCTACATCGACATCCCTCTTGTGGATATCAACCGGGCCGACAGCGCCGCCCTGCTGGCCCTTCCCGGGATAGGCCCCTGGTATGCCGGAAAGATTGTGGCGTACCGGAAGGAGCTCTGCGGCTATTCCTGCCCGGAGCAGCTGCTGGAAATCTACCGCTTCGACCGCGAGAAGTTCGACGGCCTGAAAGACCTCATCAGCTGTTCCGCCCCCGATCCTTATCCGCTCTGGAGCCTGCCGGAGGAGGAGCTCTCCCGCCATCCGTACATTTCCCGGGCCGAGGCCCGCGGGATTGTCCTTTACCGCAGCCACAACGCCCGGGAGGCCCTTACGGTGGAGGGACTCAAAAAAGCCGGCGTGCTCTCGGAAGAACATGCCGGCAGTTTGGGCCGATGCCTGATTGAGGCGCCTTAATCCTGGATCTTGCTCATGGCCTCCCGGATCTTGGCCTCGATTTCCTCGGCCAGTTCCGGATTGTCCAGCATGAGCTTCTTGGTGGCCTCGCGCCCCTGGGCCAACTTGCTGTCGTTGTAGCTGAACCAGGAACCGGACTTCTGGATGATGCCCAGCTCCACGCCCAGGTCTACAATTTCCCCGCTGCGGGAGATGCCTTCCCCGAAGACTATGTCGAATTCGGCCTTCTTGAAGGGCGGGGCCATCTTGTTCTTGACCACCTTCACTTTCACGTGGTTGCCCAGTGCGTCGTCCCCGTCCTTGATCTGGGTGGTGCGGCGGATGTCCAGGCGCACGGAAGCGTAAAACTTGAGGGCGTTGCCGCCGGTGGTGGTTTCCGGATTGCCGAACATGATGCCGATCTTTTCCCTGAGCTGGTTGATGAAGATGCAGCAGGTGTTGGTCTTGGAGATGTTGGCGGTGAGTTTCCTCAGGGCCTGGGACATGAGCCGGGCCTGGAGGCCCACCTTGTTCTCTCCCATCTCTCCCTCTATTTCCGCCTTGGGGGTGAGGGCGGCCACTGAGTCGATGACTACAATGTCCACCGCACCGCTGCGGATGAGGTTGTCGGCAATTTCCAGGGCTTGCTCCCCGTTGTCCGGCTGGGAGATGAGGAGGGTGTCCAGGTTCACACCCAGGGCCTTGGCGTAGGTGCGGTCGAAGGCATGCTCCGCGTCTATGATGGCGGCGATGCCCCCTGTCTTCTGCGCCTCTGCGATGGCGTGGATGGCCAGGGTGGTTTTACCGGAACTCTCCGGCCCGTAGATTTCTATGATGCGGCCTTTGGGGTATCCGCCGATGCCCAGGGCATGGTCCAGGGAGATGGAGCCGCTGGGAATCACCTGCGAGGCGTCCCACTCCGGCTGGTCTCCCAGCTTCATGATGGTTCCCTTCCCGTAGTCTTTCTCAATCTTGTCGATCGTGGCCTGGAGCGCCTTGAGTTTGGCTGCATTTACTCCGGCTTCGGTCATTTCTTCTGCTGCTTTTGCCATAATCTGTGTTTGTTTAAAGTTTTACGCGGGCATCCTTTACCGCTGACTCACAAAGTTAAACAAAAACTCGGTTATTCAGAATTTTTTCATTGGATATTTATTATTATTTTTGTGAAAAAGAACAGTGCCCGCCATGAAAGAAGCCTTGCTTGGAAAAACCCCGGACGAGCTCAGGGAAATTGCCCTGGAAGCCGGCCTGCCCGCCTTTGCGGGCAAGCAGATGGCCCAGTGGCTGTACGGGAAGCGGGCCCGGTCCTTCGAGGAGATGACCAACCTCTCCAAGGCCGGCCGGGAAGCCTTGGCCGAACGCTGGGAGGTGGGGATGTCCCTGCCGCTGGACGTGCAGACTTCGGCCGACGGAACCCGCAAATACCTGTTTCCCGTGCAAGGGGATGCCTCCAATGCCGTTGAGGCGGTGATGATTCCGGACGAGGACCGCAAAACCCTCTGCGTGTCTTCGCAGGCGGGCTGCAAGATGGGCTGCAAATTCTGCATGACGGGCCGGCAGGGCTTCCATGGGAACCTTTCGGCAGCCGATATCCTTTCCCAGTTCTTCGCCATCGATGAAGCTGCGTCGCTTACCAATGCCGTGTTCATGGGCATGGGGGAACCGCTGGACAACTGGGAGGAGGTGAAAAAGGTCATCGACGTGCTCACGGCGCCCTGGGGGCTGGGATGGAGCCCCAAACGCATCACCCTCTCCACCATCGGCGTCGTTCCCAAACTGAAACGCTTCCTGGAAGAAAGCCGCTGCCACCTGGCGGTGAGCCTGCACAATCCTTTCCCGGAAGAGCGGCTGGAGCTGATGCCTGTCCAGAAAGCCTGGCCCATGGAGGAAGTGCTGGCGCTTATCCGGCAGTACGATTTCACCGGGCAGCGCCGGGTGAGTTTCGAATACACGGTCTTTTCCGGCTGGAACAACACCAAGCGGCATGCCGATGCGCTCCTGAGGCTGCTCGGCGGCCTGGAATGTCGGGTGAACCTCATCCGCTTCCACCGGATTCCGGACTTCCCGTACGGCCCGGCGCCGGATGCGGAGATGGAAGCGTTCCGGGACCGGCTGTCCCGGGGCGGCGTCACGGCCACCATCCGGGCTTCCCGCGGAGAGGATATCCTCGCCGCCTGCGGTCTGCTGGCCGGTAAACACAACAAGCTATGAGAAAACTCCTTGCAAGCATACTGGCGGGACTGCTCCTGTCCGTTTCCCTGGCGCCCGGCCAGGACCGGTCCTCTTCCACCTTCGGCCTGGATCCCAAGGACGCCAAGGCCGTGAGCAGCATCCGCAGCCGGATGGCCCAGATCCGGAAAAACCGGCCCACCGTGGCGCTGGTCCTCTCCGGCGGCGGTGCAAAGGGTGCAGCCACCGTGGGCGCCCTCCAGGTGATTGAGGAATACGACCTTCCCATCGACATGGTGGTGGGCACCAGCATCGGCGGCCTGCTGGGCGGCATGTACGCCCTGGGCTACGACGCGGCCTATCTAGACAGCCTAATCCACAACATCCCGTGGGACATGGCCCTGTCGGACAAAGTGGACCGCGAGTACATTCCGTATTCCCGGGTTCGCTATAAAGAGAAGTTCCTGGTTTCCATACCCTTCTATTACAGGACCGACGACTACCGGTCTTTCGTGGCGGGGGATATGCCTTTTGCCGACAACGAAGACCGCTTCCTGCACCTGCGGGCCGACGAGGAAAATGTCCGTTCCCTCGACCGCATCCTTGGGGACAACCTGATTGGGAGCCTTCCTTCCGGCTTCGTGTACGGGCAGAACGTGAGCCAGATCATCAACTCCCGGACGGTGGGCTACAGCGATTCGACGGACTTCTTCAAGTTTCCCATCCCCTTCACCTGCGTGTCCACGGACATCGTTTCCGGGAAAGCCAAGGTGTGGCACAGCGGCTCGGTGAACCTGGCCCTGCGTTCCACCATGTCCATTCCGGGCCTTTTCACCCCGGTGCGCACCCAGGGGCTGGTGTTGGCGGACGGAGGCATGCGCAACAACTTCCCCGTGGACATAGCCCGTGACATGGGGGCCGACATAGTCATCGGCATAGACCTTTCCACCCCTTCGCCGGGGGCCGACAAGATCAATAACCTGGGGGATATCCTCATGCAGGGGATAGACATGCTGGCCAGCGACTCCTTCGAGCGGAACATCCAGTCTGTGGACGTCCGCATCCATCCGGACCTGACGGGCTACGACATGCTCAGCTTCAACGAGGTTGCGGTGGACACCATGTTCAATCGCGGTTACCGTGCCGCCAGGGCCGCCTCCAAGGAACTGTCGGCGGTGAGGAAGAAGGTGGGGGCCGCCCGGCGGAAGCTCCAGGCCAGGCCCGCCGTAGACCTGGGCCGGAAATCGGTGGTGATCGGGGACATCGACATCATCGGCGTCTCTCCCACGGATGCGGATTACCTCCGTTCCAAGATGAGCGTGAAGGCCGGCTCGGTGGTGAGCAAAGAGGCCATCGAGGAGGACATAGCCCGCATCTTCGGGGAAGGGACGTACGATTTCGTGAGCTATGAGCTTCGCGGCAGCATGGAACCTTACCGGCTCCGCATCCTGTGCAAGCGGGGCCCGCTCCATCAGCTGGGCCTGGGATTCCGGGCCGACTCGGAGGACCTGGTGTCCATCCTTGTCAACATCGGCCTCAATACGCATGCCATCCGGGGCTCTTCCCTGGACCTGACGGGCCGCATCGGCGTGAATCCCTACCTGGAATTCCATTATGCGTACGATGCGCCCAAAATGCCCACCCTGAACGCCACGGCCCGCTTCCGCTGGATAGACAAAAACAACTTCCTGTCCGGTTCCTCCAGCTTGTATTCCATCGATTTCACGCAATATACCCAGGAAATCTACGCCTCCAACCTCAAGTGGTATTCCTTCGACGTGCAGGGTGGTGTCCGGAACCAGTACTTCCGCGTCAAGAGCATCCTGAGTTCGGGAGACAGTGCCGGATACAATCCCGATGAGTTGTCGGCCGACTATCCCAGCCTGTTCCTGAACGCCCGCATGGAAACCATGGACGACGGCTATTTCCCCAGCCGGGGCGTTTCGGCCGGCGTCAAGGCGGAACTGGTTTCCCGGGCCTTCACCCCTGAAAAAGGTCGGCTCTTCGGCATGCTGGCCCTGGACGGGAAGATGCCCGTGGGCATGGGCCGCTTCACCCTCATTCCGCAGGGCGGCCTGCGGTTCATCCTGGGGGACGACGTCCCTGTTGTCTACCACAACGTGATGGGAGGGGATTTCGCCGGGCGCTATGTAGAGCAGCAGCTTCCTTTCATCGGCCTCCCCAACGGCGCCTTCCGCCGGAACTTCATGATGATTGGGCGCATGGACGCCCGCCTGTCGGTGGCCAAGAGCCACTATATCAGCGCCATCTTCAACGCGGCGTACGACTTTGACAACTTCGGCAAGTTCGAGCTGGGCGAGCACCTGTTCGGGGCGGCCCTGGAGTATGCCTACGATTCGGTTCTGGGGCCCCTGAAACTGGACATCCAGTGGAATTCCCTTACCAAAAAGCTGGGGGCTTACGTTTCTTTGGGCTTCAATTTCTAGCGGGATGGAAACAGCCAAGTGCCTCGCGCGATTGCAGCGCCTCTGTTCCCGGGCCGAATATTGCCGCTCGGACATGTACAGGAAGGCCCTGAAGGACCTGGAAGGGGACGCTGCCGCCGCGGAATCCGTAGTGGAGCAGCTGGTGAAGGAGCGCTATGTAGACGACGCCCGCTACGCCGCCGCCTTCGCCCGCGAAAAAGCTTCCCTGCAAGGCTGGGGGCCCGTTAAAATCCGCTTCCAGCTAAGAGGAAAGGGCATTCCGGAGGAAGCCGTACAGGCCGCCCTCCAGGAAATTGATGCCGATAAAGCCGCCGACAAGCTGGACCGTCTCCTCGCCGCCCGCTACCGCAGCCTGCAGGGGGATCCGCAGTGCCGCCTCAAGCTTCTCAAGTTCGCCCTCTCAAGGGGGTATGAGTACGATGAGGTGGAGGCTGCCATCGGCCGTATCCTTGCATAGTTTCTTTTTTTCCTCTATCTTTGCCGCGAGAATGGCGGAGCGTTTCTGTCGCGGGACCTGCGGGTCCTGAGGAAAGTCCGCACAGGGTAGGGCGCCCGTCTGCGGAAAGCGCAGTGGGGAGCAATCTTCAAACAAGGTAACAGAAAAGAACCGCCGGAGTTTTTCTTTTTTTTCTCCGGTAAGGGTGAAAACGCGGGGTAAGAGCCCACGACGCTGCATGGCGACAGGCAGCGGGTACTTTGTCCGGGCCTGCAAGGCCAAATATACCGGCAGATGAGGACGGCCCGTCCGATGCCGGGGGGTAGGCTGCGAAGATAAATGACAGATTAAAACGGAAAGCGGCTTACGGCTCCACCATTCTTTTTTTCTAACTGCATGGTTATGAAACGGATGCTATCCCTTTTGGCGCTGCTCACCGCCTTTTCCCTGGCGGCCCAGGTCCGCTTCTCCAATCCGGTCCTGCACCAGGATTACTCAGACCCGGACGTGTGCCGGGTGGGGGAGGACTACTACATGACGGCCTCTTCCTTCAACTGTTTTCCCGGGCTTCCCGTCCTGCATTCCCGGGACCTGGTGAACTGGGAACCCGTTGGCGCCGCCCTGGCCGACTATCCCTGCGACGGCACGGATGATTTCCATACTTCCGTGCAGCACGGAAACGGGGTATGGGCTCCCGCCATCCGTTATCACGAAGGTTGGTTCTACATCTTCTGCGGAGACCCCGACCGCGGCATTTTCATGGTCCGCACCCGGGATCCCCGGGGAAGCTGGGAACCGCCCGTCTGGCTGGTGAGAGGGAAGGGCCTCATAGACCCCTGCCCTTTCTGGGACGAGGACGGAAACGCCTATCTGTCACATGCTTTGGCCGGATCCCGGGCGGGGCTCAAGAGCGTAATCTACGTGGCCCCCATGGCTCCTGACGGAACCTCCCTTCTGGGCCCTTCCCGCCTGGTTTTTGACGGGCATGCCACCCAGCCCACCATCGAAGGGACCAAATTCTACAAGCGCGGCCGGTACTACTATATCTTCGCCCCGGCCGGCGGGGTGGCCACGGGCTGGCAGGCGGTTCTTCGTTCGGCGCATCCCTATGGCCCCTACGAAGACCGGGTAGTGATGGCCTGGGCCCCGGGGACCGTGAACGGTCCGCACCAGGGAGCCTGGGTGGATACTCCTTCCGGCGAAGACTGGTTCCTGCACTTCCAGGACAAGGGGGCCTACGGCCGCATCGTGCATCTGCAGCCGCTCAGGTGGCGCTCCGACGGCTGGCCCCTCATCGGAGAAGACCCGGACGGGGACGGCGTGGGACAGCCCGTGCAGGGCGGGACCGTCGGCCTGAAAAGCGATGCCGGAGATTCGGCCGTCAGCTGCCCCGGGCCTTACGGGTTGGGACTGGAATGGCAGTATCCGGCGGTTCCGTCCCTTACCTGGCACAGGGCCCTGCCGGAAGGGGGCGTGCGGCTTTATTCGGTGCTGCAAGATACGCCGGACGGCGGCCTTTGGGATTGCCGGAACCTGCTGCTCAGGAAGTTCCCCGCCCAGGATTTCACAGTAACGGCCCGGCTGGTCTTCCGTCCCAATCCGCAGCTTCCGGAAGGGGGCGAGCAGGCCGGCTTCGTGGTGATGGGCAATTCCTACGCTGGCCTCCGGCTCACGGACCACAAGGACGGCGCCATGCTGGAACTGCTGGCCTGCGAGGGAGCCGACAAAGGTGGCAGGGAAGTGACTGAACGGCTTGCGGATTATGGCTATTCTTTTGAAAAACAGGTGTTTCCATATTCCTCCGGGAATGTTCCCGCCGTCTCTTATCCAGACCGTCCGCTGCTTGCCCTGTGGGTTAGGCTGGAAGTGAAGGCCCGGCCGGTGGAGGGGAATGTGCCCGAGGCGGTCTGCCGCTTCAGCTACTCGCGGGACGGAAAGCGTTTCACTCCGGCCGGGGAAGCCTTTACGGCCAGGCCGGAGAGCTGGATCGGGGCCAAGTTCGGCTTCTTCTGCAACCGCCCGGCCCCGCGTAACGACGCAGGGTGGCTGGATGTGGAAAAACTGGAGGTGAAGGCCCGCTAATAATCCTCTGCGTTGTAGCGGGTGAGCAGGTCCATGTGCATGTAATTGTCTTTCCGCCCGGGCTCCCGTTTGAAGACGATGTGTTCGGCCAGGGCGCGGATGGCCTGGCTTACCTGCCGCTCCGGATGCTGGGCGATGAGGACGTTCACCGTCCCTTTGATCAGGGCGTCTACATTGGCTTCCAGGTTGTCGAAGCCCACCACCCGGAATTCCTTTTCCGGGTGCCTTTCCAGGAAGGGCACCACCAGGTGGATGCGGGAATTGAACATGACCAGGTGCCGGACCTTGGGAAATTCCGTGAAAAACGCCTCCAGGATATCGTCTGTGGCCGACGGATCCGAGGGGTCTATGAACAGGCTCCGGACCGTGCAGCGCGGGTGGTGCTCCTGCATGTAGTCCAGAAAACCGGCCCGGCGCTCTACCGTAGGGTCCGACTGCTGCTGCTTGTCTCTCCGGATCCTTATCATCAGCGCGTCCGTAATTTTCTTGCCCTGGCAGAGGATGTCGGCGCAAAGATAGCCGCTCTTGTAGGCGGGAATGCCGAAATAGGCCAGGTAGTCTTCCGTTTCCAGTTTTGTGTCGATGAAGACGTAGGGGATGCCTTCGGCCGACAGCAGGGCGGTGAAACGCAATGTTTCCTCCTTGTACATGGGGGCAATCACAACCCCGGAAGGACAACTTTCCAGAAGATTCCGGCAGGTTTGCTGGAACGACAGCGGGTCGTACTGGTTGTAGCGGAAATGGACGATGCTGATGCCCATGGCGCCGATTTCTTCGGCGAGTCTGTCCACTTCCGAGGTGGCCAGGTCCCAATAGCTTCCGGGGGAATGGGAGGGGAGCAGGAGGGCGACGGCTTTCTCTTCCCCCTTGGCCAGCAGGGCGGCGTAGGGATTGGGTTTGTAACCCTTTTCCCGGACGACGGCCATCACTTTCTCGTAGCTTTTCCTGGAAACCTCCCCGCGGTTGTGCAACACCCGGTCCACCGTTCCTTTGGAGAGGCCGGTGAGGCGTGCAATATCCAGGATGGTGGTTTTTTCGGTGGCCATGCGGGAGGGGTTAGCTGGGGACAAAGGTACGAAAACAATTCTATAAACAAAATAAAATTTTATAAAAAAACGTGCACGGGCACGGAGGCCTTGGAGGGCGCTGGAAGGCCTGTTTATAAAATGTTGATAAAAATTTCCGTGCACGTGCACGGAAATTGGGAAAATAAGTTTATATTTGCACTTGGACACATATGCTTTTAACCAATGAACCCATTCGGATACTCGCTCCTGATATGCGGAACTCTGTTTGCTTGCGCATGCGCAGGTCCTTCCCATGATGGCCTGGACAGCCTGTACGGGAACCTTCCCTTCGAGATGCCCAAGGTGGAACAGCCTTCCATTCCCGCGCTCAGCGTCTCCCTTGCCGATTTCGGCGCCGTGGGGGACGGGGTGGTCCTTAATACCCAGGCTTTCGCCGATGCCATCGGCCATCTCTCGGAGCGGGGAGGCGGCACACTGGAGGTTCCTGCGGGCATCTGGCGCACCGGCCCCATCGGCCTGCAAAGCCACATTAACCTGCACCTGGACAAGGACGCCGTGATGGTCTTCGACCCCAATCAGGACCTCTATCCCATCATCGACACCAATTTCGAGGGCCTGGACGTGCGGCGCTGCCTTTCTCCCATCCATGCCGAGGGAGCCACGGACATTGCCATCACCGGAGCGGGGATCATCGACGGCAGCGGGGATCCGTGGCGCGAGGTCAAGCGCAGGAAAGTGGGGGAGGACCAGTGGAAGGAGATCCTCAGGCGCGGCGGAGTCCTTTCTGCGGACGGCAGCGTCTGGTATCCGGACGAAGGCTATGCCAAGGCCCGTGCCACCGCCGGCTCGCTCAACTTCCCGGATCCTTCACTGGACGAGAACGAGATCAAGACCTTCCTCCGCCCCGTGCTTGTGAGTCTCCGTAACTGCGAGCGGGTTCTGCTGGAAGGGGTCACCTTCCAGAATTCCCCCTGCTGGAACCTGCACCCGCTCTACTGCAAGCATGTGACCATCAAGGACATCACCGTCCGCAATCCGCATTATTCGGCCAATGGGGACGGCATAGACATAGACGCCTGCGAGAATGTAATCCTGGTGGGCTCCAGCTTCGATGTGGGCGACGACGCCATCTGTATCAAGAGCGGCAAGGACGAGGACGGCCGCCGGCATGGAATTCCCTGCAAAAACCTCATTATCAGCGACTGCACGGTCTATCACGGCCACGGTGGCTTTGTGATTGGCAGCGAGATGTCCGGCGGGGTGGAGAACATCCTGGTGAGCGGCTGCCGCTTCATCGGCACGGATGTGGGGCTCCGTTTCAAGAGCACCCGGGGCCGGGGCGGCCTGGTTAAGAACATCTGGTGCAACCACATCTACATGAAAGACATAGTATCATACGGTGTGGTGTTCAACCTTTATTATGCCGGGGTTGCGGCCACGGACATGGACAAGGATGTCAAGGCCGACCTCATGCCGGTGGATGAAACTACGCCGGAATTCAGGGATTTCCATTTCTCCCAGCTGGTCTGTTCGGGGGCCGACCAGGCCATCTACATCAACGGGCTTCCAGAACTGCCCCTTGCCGGGGTATCCTTCGAAGACTGTGTGTTCACTTCCCGGAAGGATGTGGAAATCAACCATTCGGAGCCGGTGACGTTCAAGAATGTAATAGTAAACGGGAAGCAGCAATGAAAAAACTCCTTTACCTTGTAGGAATCTGGCTGGTGGCCAGTTCGTTCACCATCCACCTGATGGGGGACAGCACCATGGCGGAAAAGAACCTGGCCCTGGGCAATCCCGAGCGGGGATGGGGCATGATGTTCCCCAATTTCCTGGACGGGAGCATAGACGTGATCAACTATGCCCAGAACGGGCGCAGCACCAAGAGTTTCATCGACCTGGGGCTCTGGGACCAGGTGAAGGCCAACCTCAAGGCCGGGGACTATGTCTTCATCCAGTTCGGCCACAACGATGCCAAGGAGGACGATCCCGCCCGCTATGCGGCCCCTTACGGCGCCTATCAGGAGAACCTCCGGCTCTTCGTGAAAACGGCCCTGGACGCCGGCGCGCATCCGGTCCTCCTCACTCCGGTGGCCCGCCGCTGGTTCAAGGACGGGAAGCTGGACCGGAACTGCCATACGGAGTATCCCGCCGCCATGAAGCAGGTGGCTGGGGAGTTCGGCATTCCGCTGCTGGACATCACCACCGCCACCCTCAACTGGATTGAGGGGCTGGGCGACGCGGCCTCCCGCCCCTATTTCATGCACCTGGCCCCCGGGCAGTACGCCTGCGCCCCGGAAGGGAAGGAGGACAACACCCACACCGTGGCCTCCGGCGCCCGCAAGGTGGCGGAGATTGTCTGCGGCAAAATCAGGGAGCAGCTGCCGGAGATTGCCGAACATCTGGTCCGCTACGACATTGTGGTTTCGGCCGACGGCCACGGGGACTACATGACGGTGCAGCAGGCCGTGAACGCCATCCCGGACTACAGCCACGAGGAAATTACCACCGTATTCATCCGCAAGGGTACCTATAAGGAAGAGGTTACCATCCCGCACACCAAGTTCCGCGTGCATTTCATAGGCGAAGATGCGGAGCAGACGGTGCTCACTTATGACAAATACGCCAGGCAGTTCTGGCCGGGCCGCGATTTCACCGTGGGCACTTCCGGCAGCGCCAGCATCTATATCCACGCCAGTTACATCACCTTCGAGAACCTCACCTTCGAGAATTCCTCCGGGGAGGGCAAGGAGATCGGCCAGGCCGTAGCGGTGTTCACGGACGGGGATTTCCTCTTCTTCAAGGGCTGCCGCTTCCTGGGGAACCAGGACACCCTCTATACCTACGGACGCTTCGGCAAGAACGGCGGCATCAAGCGCAACTACTTCCTGGACTGCTACATAGAGGGCACCACGGACTTCATTTTCGGGACCAGCATCGCCTATTTCGAGAACTGCACCATCCACAGCAAGAAAGACAGTTATGTGACGGCGGCCTCCACCCTGGAAGGGCAAAAGTACGGTTATGTGTTCAAGAACTGCAAACTCACTGCCGATGAGGGAGTAGCCAAATGCTATCTGGGCCGTCCCTGGGGCGCCTATGCCAAGACGGTGTTCATTGGCTGCGAGCTGGGAAGCCACATTCTCCCCGAAGGCTGGCACGACTGGGAGAAGGAAGGAAAGCCCAATACCAAGGAGAACTCCTATTATGGCGAGTACCGGAACAACGGTCCCGGCGCCCGCGGCCCGCGCGTGGGCTGGAGCCATGCCCTGTCAACGGCCGAAGCTTCCGAATACAGCTTCGAGAAAGTGATGTATCAGGAAGAAGACGGTATAAAATGGAACCCTTACGACAACCGATGAAAAGAAGCCTTGTCATACTGCTTGCAGCCTTGACCGCGTGTACGGCCAAGGCTCCCGAACTTTATCTGGAAGTGGTTAGTTCGGAGATGGCGCGCAACCCGGAGGCCTCCTATATGGACGGGCAGGAAGGGAAGCTCAAGTGGAACTACACCACCGGCCTGGAACTCAAGGCCTTCCTGGATGTGTATTGCCATTCTGAGCGCAGCGAAGAATCCCTTCTCCAGTACGTAGACGCATGGTACGACGCCATCATCGATGAAGATGGCTGCATTTACAATTACAAGAAGAGCAACTTCTCCACGGACCATATTTGCCCGGGGCGTACGCTTTTCCAGCTGTACGACATAACGGGAAAGGAAAAGTACCGGGCGGCCATGGACAGCCTCTACAGCCAGATTCAGGACCAGCCCCGCACCCCGGAGGGCGGTTTCTGGCACAAGCAGGTGTATCCGGACCAGATGTGGCTGGACGGCCTTTACATGGCGCAGCCCTTCTATGCCGGATACACGGCCCGTTTTGTGGCCGACAGCCTGCAGCGGGAGGCGAATTACGAAGACATTGTGCATCAGTTCGCCACGGTGTATGAGCATACCTACGATCCTGCCACCGGCCTGCTCCGCCATGCCTGGGATTCCTCGCATCAGATGTTCTGGTGCAATCCGGAGACCGGCCAGAGCGCCCACGCCTGGGGCCGCGCCATGGGCTGGTACGCAATGGCCCTGGTGGATGTGATTGAGATGCTCCCGGACGGCCCCGGCAAGGATGCCCTGATAGGAATCTTAAGTAATGTATATCAGGTACTTCCCCTTTATGCCGATGCAGAAACCGGCATGTGGTTCCAGGTGCTGGACCGGCCGTATGCGGAAGGAAACTACCTGGAGGCCACCTGCAGCGCCATGTTTACCTATGCCTGGCTCAAGGGCTGCCGCCTGGGTGTCCTCGGGAACCGGGAAGGCGCCGTCCAGGCCTATGAGTCCCTGCTTAAGACCTTCGTCACGGAGGAGGACGGCCTGGTGAACCTGAACCAGTGCTGCGAGGTGGCCGGCCTGGGCGGGAAAGACAAGCGCAGCGGAGACTATGATTATTATATTCACGAGCGCGTGAGGTCCAATGACCCCAAGGGCATCGGCCCGCTCATCTGGGCTGCGCTTGAATACGACCTGTTATGAGAAGAAGCTTCTTCATAGGGCTTGTGCCCCTTGTTTTCCTTCTTGCCGCCTGCGAGGGCACGAAGGACAATCCGGAGCCGGACCCCACTCCCGCTACGCCCACGGTTTCGTACGGCGATTTCCGGATTCCTTCCGTGGAAGAGGACGGTGTGGCCAGGGCCTTCCCGGGTGCTGAAGGCGGCGGCATGTACACAACCGGCGGCCGCGGGGGAGCGGTCATCCATGTGACGAACCTGAACGACAGCGGGGCGGGATCGCTCCGTGAGGCTGTCGGCAAGAAAGGGGCGCGCACCATTGTATTCGATGTGGCCGGCATCATCGAACTCCAGTCCAGGATCCAGATCAGCGAGGGGGACGTGACCATCGCCGGGCAAACGGCTCCCGGTGGCGGCATCTGCCTCAAGAACTATACGGTGAACATCAATGCCGACAATGTGATTGTCCGCTTCCTGCACTTCCGCCTGGGCGACGAAGGCCCCAATGCCGGAGACAGCGAAGACTGCATCTGGGGGCGGTACCATTCCAACATCATCCTGGACCACTGTTCCATGAGCTGGTCCATCGACGAGTGCGCCTCGTTCTACGCCAACGAGTATTTCACTCTGCAGTGGTGCATCCTCACGGAGAGCATGAACGACAGCGCCCACTCCAAGGGAGCCCATGGCTACGGCGGCATCTGGGGCGGCAAGGATGCCAGCTTCCACCACAACATGCTGGCCAACCACCACAGCCGGAATCCCCGGATCGACCATCCCGAAATCTATCCCAAGTCCGGGGACGGCAGCTTCGACTGGAGCAAGCGGGGCAACGTAGACCTCAGGAACCTCGTCATCTACAACTGGGGCGACAATTCCACTTACGGGGGCGAGGGCGGTCATTTCAACCTGGTGAACAATTACTACAAGCCGGGCCCCAGTTCGGTCAAGGACCGCTACTATTTCGTGGATGCCTACAGTGTCTATTCCTCCTCCAAGGTGAATTACGGCTATCCGGGCCTTTACATGGACGGCAACATCCACACCTCCCACAACGACCTGTCGGAAAACAACCTGGTGCACGGGGTGTACTTCCACGAGGCTTCCTCCTACACGCTTCCGGCCGGTTACGCTTTCCAGAAGCAGGCCTATCCTCTGGCGGGGCCGGCTTCCGCAGCCGTCTATACCACAACCCACAGCGCCGAGGCCGGCAAGGACGCCGTCCTGGACTATGCGGGGGACCGCCTGCACAGGGACAGCGTGGATGACAGGGCCGTGGAGCAGTTCTGCACCAACACCGGCAAAGTCATCAATACCCCTTCCGAAGTGGGCGGCTGGCCTTCCTATTCGGCATCGGCCCAGGAACTCGCCGCCGTAAAGGATACCGACGGGGACGGGATTCCGGACGCCGTGGAAGAGGCCTGGGGCCTGGACAAGGGCAGCGCTTCCGACGGGGCGGCCGTTTCCCTCGACTCCAAAGGGCGCTATACCAACCTGGAAATGTACCTGCACTACCTGGTGCGGGATATCGTCGCCGGAGGCAATGCCGGCGGCACTTACGTGAAACTGTAAACAGATACAACTCAACAACTAATTTTAACTAACCAATCCATGAAAAATCCAGCAAAGAAACTCATTCTTGCACTTCTCTGCCTGGGCGTAGCATGGCCGCTCCTTGCACAAACCACCATCCATGGTATTGTGACGGACGAGAACGGTGAACCGCTCATCGGAGCCGGTGTCCTCGTAGAGGGTACCACCGTGGGCACCATCACCGGACTGGACGGCGACTACCAGCTCACAGTCCCTGCAGATGCAGTCAACCTGGTGTTCTCCTTCATCGGACTGGCCGACCAGACCGTGGCCCTCGCAGGCCAGACGGAAATCAATGTGGTCCTGGCCTCCGATCAGACGTTCCTGGACGAAGTTGTGGTGGTAGGTTACGCGACGGTGAAGCGCCGCGACCTGCTGGGCTCAGTTTCGTCCGTCGGGAGCGACAAGCTCACCGAGCAGCCGGTGACCACCGTGTCCCAGGCGCTCTCCGGAAAGATGGCCGGCGTGTCCGTAGTCACTACGGAAGGAGACCCGGATGCGGATATCAAGATTCGCGTCCGCGGCGGCGGTTCCATTACCCAGGACAGCGCCCCTCTGTACATTGTGGACGGTTTCCCGGTAGAATCCATCAACGACATCCCTTCCTCTGAAATCCAGAGTATCGATGTGCTGAAGGACGCTTTCTCCACCGCTATCTACGGTTCCCGAGGCGCCAACGGCGTTGTAATCGTGACCACCAAGAGCGCCGACAAGGGCCAGCGGGTGTCCGTGAAATTCAACACCTACTATGGCTTCAAGACCATGGCCAACAAAGACGCCATCGTGGCGATGGACGCCGAGAACTTCGTGAAGTTCCAGTACGAACTGGGCGTGGTGCGGGACAACCTGAGCTCCTACTACCTGCCCTACTTCGGCAATTTCGCCGATATCGACCTGTACAAGGGCATGGCCACCAACAACTGGGTGGACGCGGTGTTCGGCAACACCGGTTCCACCTTCTCCACGGACTTTTCCGTCTCCGGCAGCGGGGACAGCGTGAACTGGACCCTGGGATATGCCCACATGGGCGACCAGGCCATCATGATAGGCTCCAACTACAGCCGTGACAACCTGAATTTCAAGGCCAACTTCAAGACCTCCGAGAACACGTCCATCGACGCCAATGTACGCTACTCCCGCGTGAATGTGCGCGGCGGCGGCGCCAACGGCATCAACGACACGGGCACCACCTCCGGCAACGGCCGTCTCAAGCACGCCGTCTCCTACACGCCCATCCCCATCGCCTCCACCATCCAGGGCGTGGACGAAGAGCAGGACTACGGCGACAACGCTCCGCCGCTGCTGTCGGTTGCCGACAACGACTCCCGCCGCATCCGTACCACCTGGAACGCCAACGCGGCCTTCAACTGGAAGATCATCGACAACCTGAATCTGAAGATCGAGGGCGGCCTGGAGAAGTACAACCAGACGGACGACCGCTTCTACGGCATGACCACCTACTACGTGGCCAACAATTCCACGGACAAGAGCGGCGTTTCCAACCAGCACAAGGAAGCGTTCCGTACCAAATACCGGAACACCAACACCCTCAACTACGACTTTGCCAAGCTGCTGAACAACGACGACCACCAGCTGACCTTGCTCCTGGGAGAGGAAATGACCATCACCAAGAGCAACCTGCTCACCCTGATGGTGGACGGCCTGAACGCCTCCTACGATGCGCCCATGGCCTGGACCTTCCTGTCTTCCGGTACGCCGGCTTCCACCAACAACTACTACGATCCGGACGACAAGCTCCTGTCGTTCTTCGGCCGGGTGAATTACGACTACAAGCACCGTTATTCCATAGGCGCCACGCTCCGCGCCGACGGCTCGTCCAAGTTCGCGCAGGGGCACCGCTGGGGCTTGTTCCCTTCGGCCGCCGTATCGTGGACCGTTTCCAACGAGCCGTTCATGGACAACACGCACGGCTGGCTGGACCAGCTGAAGCTCCGCTACAGCTTCGGTACAGCGGGTAACAACAACATCCCTTCCGGCCAGATTGCCAAGCAGTACTCCGCCACCGTTACGGCCTGGCTCAGCCAGAGCTCCAATTACTGGATGGCCGGCAAGATCATGAACAACCCGGACCTCACCTGGGAGACCACGCTCACCCACAATGTGGGTTTGGACTTCTCGCTGTTCCAGAGCCGCCTGAGCGGCAGTGTGGAAGTTTATCAGAACACCACCAAGGACCTGCTGATCAATTTCCCCATCACCGGTTCCGGCTATGACAGCCAGTACCGCAACCTGGGCAGCACCCGCAACCGCGGTGTGGAGCTCACGCTCAGCGCTCCCATCATTTCCAAGAAAAACTTCTCCCTGAATATCGGGGGCAACATCGCCTACAACCGCAACCGGGTAACCGACCTGGGCGGCCTGAGCAGCATCACGGCGCAGTCTTATTGGGCTTCCACTGAGATTGGCGACGACTACATCGTGCAGGTGGGCCAGCCGCTGGGCAACATGTACGGCTATTTGAGCGACGGCATGTACACGCCCGACGACTTTACCTGGAACGGCTCCAAGTGGGTGCTGAACGAAGGCGTGGTGGACGCTTCCGCCATCCTGGGCTCTACGTATCTGCTTCCGGGCGCTCCCAAGTACAAGGACCTCACCGGCGACGGCAAGGTGACCGTGGCCGACCGTACGGTCATCGGCAACGCCAGCCCGGACTTCACCGGCGGCTTCAACTTCTCCGGCTATGCCTACGGGTTCGACTTCAGCGCCAACTTCAACTTCATGATCGGCAACCAGGTGTACAATGCCAACAAGGTGGAGTTCACCTCCTCCCGCAAGTTCTCCAACCGCAACCTGGTGAACATGATGGATGTGGACAAGCGCTGGACCAACATCGACTGGACCACCGGCGAGATGATTACGGACGCCGCCACCCTCAAGCAGGTGAACGCCGGCAAGACCATGTGGGCTCCGTTCGTGAGCCAGGCCATCTTCTCCGACTGGGCCGTGGAGGACGCTTCCTTCCTGCGCCTGCAGAGCGTGACGGTGGGTTACACCCTGCCGGAGAAACTCACGGAGAAGGTGAACCTGAGCCGCGTGCGCGTCTATGCCACCGGCACCAACCTGTTCTGCCTCACCAACTATTCCGGCTACGACCCGGAAGTGGACACCCGCCGTGCCACCCCGCTTACCCCGGGCGTAGACTATTCGGCCTATCCCAAGTCCATCGGCTTTGTAGTGGGCCTGAACCTGACCTTCGGCCGCAAGTCCGCCCCCAAGGCAAGCGTAGCGCCCGTCACCGTTCCTGAAATCCGCGAAGTGGTGAAGGAAGTGGTGAAGGAGAAAGTGGTGGAGAAGGTGGTGGAGAAGGAAGTGAAAGTTCCCGCCAGCACCCTCCAGGGCATCTACGAGGACAACCTCTATTTCGTCATCGGCAAGGCCGAACTTCGTCCCGAGGAAGCCTTCAAGCTGGGCCAGATTGCCCAAATCATGAAGGACAACCCCGATGCCAAGATTTCTGTCACCGGCTATGCCGACAGCGGAACCGGCACTTCGGAGATCAACAAGAATCTCTCGGCCGAGCGGGCCGCCAATGTGGTGGAGCTGCTCAAGAGCGCCGGCATCAGCGCCAGCCGTATCACTTCTGCCGGTACCGGATCGGACCGGGACGCTGCCATGAGCCCCGAGTCCAACCGCGTAGCCGTATGTATTGTTAAGTAAGTAACCATCTAAATGAAAGTGAAAATGAAAAAGTTTTTCTATATCTTCGGGACGATGGCTGCCTTGCTGAGTGTGGCTTCTTGCGATAAGTTCCTGGAAAGCGAGTCGCCGTCGGCCTTCGACGCCGCCACCGTCTATTCCAATTATACGCTGACGGAGGGTACCATCTTCGGTATCACCGAATCCTTCTGCGAGGTGAACTCCTACCGCGGCCGTTTCCTGCCCTGGTACGGTTTCAACACCGATATCGAATGGTACAACACCTACAAGCCGGGTGACGGGAAGAGCGATATCGCCGCCTACGACTGCGCTCCCAACAATGCCCAGCTGAACCTTAGCAACGGTCCGTTCCCGCTCATGTACATGGGCATCGAGCGCGCCAACCTGGTCATCGAAGGACTCCGTGCGTACGGCAATGTGGAGAATGACGCCGACATGGCCTATCTCCTGGGCGAAGCCCTCACCCTGCGCGCCATGATTTACTACGACCTGATGAAGGCCTGGGGCGATGTCCCGGCCCGCTTCGTCCCGCTGACCTCCGAGACCATCTATGCCGCCAAGGACAGCCGCGACGTCATCTTCAAGCAGATCCTCTCCGACCTGGACGAGGCCATCCCGTATCTTCCCAATCCGGGCGCTACCACTGCCACCTCCCGCACCGACCGCGTGAACAAGGTGTTTGCCGAGGGCCTTTACGCCCGCATCGCCCTGGCCGCCTCCGGCTATGCCATCCGTCCCGACGACGGGAAGGTGGGCACCGGCGACTTGGGTACCATCCGCCTGAGCTCGGATCCCGAGCTCCAGAAGGAGGTCCTTTATCCCAAGGCCCTCGCTTACCTGCAGGCCGCCATCGGCAAGGCTTCCCTGGAGGCCGACTACAGGAAGATGTGGTATAACCTCAACAACATGGACAACCTCACGGCCGGGCCTTCCTACGAGACCCTGTACGTGATTCCGTTCGGCGCCGGCCGAGGCCGCTGGAACTTCACCTTCGCCATTTCCTCCGAAGGTGCCAGCATCTCCAATGGCGTGAGCCGCGGCGGTGACGCCGGCCCCGTTCCCACCCTGTACTTCAAGTACGGCGCAGGCGACCAGCGCCGCGACGTCACTTGCGTGAACTACAAGTGGAACAAGGACAACACCATCGAGCCTGCCGGAATAGGCAAGTGGTACTTCGGCAAATACCGTTTCGAGTGGATGGACGCCCAGCCGTATACCGGCGGCAACGACGACGGCATCAAGCCCGTGGTCATGCGTTACGCCGACATCCTCCTGATGGCCGCCGAGATTGAGAACGAGCTCAACGGTCCTTCCGGGGCCAAGAAGTACCTTCAGGAAGTGCGCGCCCGCGCCGTGGGTGAAGACGCCGCCGAGGCCTATGTGGCCACCCTCAATTCCAAGGAAGACTTCTTCGAGGCCATCGTTGACGAGCGCGCCCTGGAATTCTGCGGTGAATTCCTCCGCAAGGGAGACCTCATCCGCTGGAACCGCCTCAAGAGCACCCTGGACGCCGCCGAGGCCGACATGATGGACCTCCGCGACATGAAGGGAGACTACGCCGCCCTCACCGGTGACATCGCCTACCAGCTCTCCGACGACGAGAAGTCCCTGGACATCGTCTTCCTCTCTGCCGGTGACGAAGTCCCCAGCGGGTACGAACTTTCCACCGGGTATGTGAACAAGTACGATGACGGCAAGAAGACCGGTTTCTATGCCGACCGCATCAAGGGCCTCTACTACCAGGACCCCGACCAGTACATGTTCTGGCCCATCTTCAACGATACCATGACCAACAGTCAGGGGTACATCAAGAACGACTATGGCTATGAAAGCATCTAATACCATGAAAGTTATGAACAAGATCAAATATGCCATTCTAGCCCTGGCCACCGTGCTTCTGGCCGCCTGCATCCAGAAAGAGGAGTTCAGCCCCAACGAGGAGCTGAATCTGGCCCGCTGCCTGCAGCCCATGAACCTGAACGCCCGCGTGAGCGCCTCCCTGGGCGACGTTGTCACCTTCTCCTGGAACGTCACCAAGGATGCCGAGGTGTATGCGCTCAGTGTGTACACCGACAAGGACCTGCAGCATCTCTTCCTCTCTGAGGAGCTGGATCCTTCGGCCGTTCCTTATCAGAAGAAACTGGAGGCCGACAAGACCTACTACTTTACCGTCCAGGCCAAGGCAAGCGGCAAGGAAGATTCCAAGCTGGCTGTCTATGAAAAGTCCTTCAAGACCTTTGCAGTCAAGGACAACCTGTACCTGAAGGTGGCAGAGCGTACCGCCACCTCCGTCGCCCTTGCCTGGAGCACCGAGGTCTCCGACTTCGAAGAGGTGGACCGTATAGAGGTCACCCTCCCCGGCGGGGACGATGTTGTCGCCTCCCACACCCTCTCCCCGGCCGAGATTGCCGCCGGCGCCGCCACCGTTGACGGCCTGTCCGCCGGAACGGAGTACGTGTTTACGCTCTTTTACCTCAGCGCCAGCCGCGGCCAGGTGGATGCCTGGACCACGCCCGACGTGAGCGCCCTCACCTCCGTGAATACGCTGGACGGCCTCCTGAATGCCGTCAAGACCCCGGGTGCGCAGATTTACCTGAAGATGGAGGGCTCTCCCTACGAGATAGGTTCCCTGGACATCTCCAACGGATTCACCCTCATCGGCGAGGAAGACCCCGACGGCACCAAGCCCGTCATCCAGGGTGAATTCCATTTTGCCGACACCTGGACTTCCGGCGCGGGCCTTTATTTCGAAGGGGTGGAATTCAACGGCGCTCCTACGGCCCTGAGTCCTTCCGGTTACGGTTTCGCCGCCCAGAACAAGAACGGCGGTACCGTCAAGGGCAAGGACATCGGGGACATCACCTACAAGAACTGCGTCATCACCAACTACACCAAGGGCCTCATGTATGAGTGGGGCAACGACATGGTGCTGGGCGACGTAATCTACGACAGTTGCGAAATTTCCAACATCAACTCCGACGGTACCGTGGGCGGCGACGTGTTTGACATCCGTCAGGCCACCACCACCAAGTCCCTGCAGATTGTGAACAACACCATCTTCCAGGGCATGCGTACCTTCGTGCGTTTCGATGCAGGTGAACTGGGCAAGCTTGCCTTCGACAACAACACGCTGTACAACCTGTGCTTCGTGGACAACACCAACAACGCCGGTATCTTCGGCCTGCAGATTGTGCCCGGAGAGTTCTCCTTCAAGCGCAACCTCTTCCTGGGCATGGTGGAAAAGGCCACCCTGGAGAGCGCCAACACCAAGTACAAGACGGCCGACGACATGGCTGTGGCGGCTGCCGACAACTATTTCTACGGCATTGTGGAAACGTTCTTCACCGACAACTTCCCGCAGTCGAAGGCCGGCGCCACCATTCTGGAAGACAATCCGTGCTACAACTATCCCGGCGGCTATTTCAACATCCTCTCCGATGCGGTCATCGCCGGTGCCGGCATAGGCGCCTCCAAATGGTGGACCCCGTTCGTGGAAGAGCCCGAAGACCTGACGATGAGCCTGGTCCCGGTGCCGCACACCTGGGATCTGGGCAATGCCAAGTATTTCTCCGGATCCATCAAGAAGGAAATGGTGCGTGACTACCTGTTCGTATCCGGCAGCGAGTCCATTCCCATCGTAGCTTCCGACGGAGCCCTGGTGTTCGGCCAAGCCACGGTGACCAACCGTGCCGGCGTGCCCCAGCACAACTTCGTGGCCTTCCACACCGACGTGCCCGGTTCCCTCATTGTCAAGGCCGATAATCCGGCCGACTACACCGGTCACCTGGTGGTGGGCGTAGGTCCCGCCGACGGCAGCTCCATCGCCCTGAAAGGCGGCGTATCGGCCCTGCCCGAGCAGGGGAATGCCACCAAGATCCTCATCACCTCCATCACTGAGGAATCCATCGTGTACGTGTATCCTTCCGGTCCCATCAGCCTGTCCCAGCTCTCCTGGTCCGACGATGTGACGCCGGTGAATACGGCCCTGCCTACGCCGGCCCCGGTGGCCGATCCGGCCTCCATCACCTCCGGTGAAGCGGTGGACATCGTGATTACCTGGGAAGAGGTGCCCGGTGCGGGCAGCTACTCCGTCGTGTTCAACGGCAAGTCCTCTACGGTGACCGAGCCTTCCTTCACCATCGGCGGCACAACCACCGGTATGCTGGATGCAGGTTCCTACAAGGTGGAGGTCTATGCCAACCCGGCCTCCGACGACATCTACAACACCGAATCGGCCGCAGGTGTGGCCGCCTTTGCCGTGCTGCCGGCCGGCGGCGGTGACGAGTCCGAACTGGTGGTGAACAGTGTGGACGCCCTCCTGGCCGCGATCGCGGCCGGCAAGGATGCCGTCACCCTCGCCCCCGGTGAGTACAAGCTGGGCGGCGACTTGGTGGTTTCCGCTCCACTGGCCATCAAGGGCCAGGCCGGTGCCGTGGTCTACGGCGGCTTCAAGCTCAGCGGCGAGGTAGGGAAGTTCTCCGTGGAGAACCTCACCGTCATCGGCAGCGATGCGGACAACAAGTCCGACATCTTCCTGAACCTGGACAACACCGGCGTGAGCGCCGACGAGGTGACCATCAAGAACACCGTAATCGACGGCTTTGCCAAGAGCGTGATTTACGCTTCCAACACGGCCGACGTGTTCAACTTCGGTGACATTGTGTTCGACGGTGTCCTGGTGCAGAACCATGGTACGGGCCAGGGTGTCCTGGATCTCCGCAACGGCAAGTACAACAGCTTCACGCTCCGCAACTCCACCGTTACCGGCGGCCGCGACTTCCTGCGTATCGACGCTCCTTGTACCATCAACTCGGTCTACTGCAGTTACAACACGCTCAATAACCTGAACGACAGCGGCAACGCCGGCGGTATCTTCTGCGTGCGGGCCACTCCGTCCGTGTATGAGGTCACCTACAACATCGTTGCCAACATCGCGAACTCCATCAGCGGCCGCACCGCCGCCATGAAGCCCAAGATGAAGAAGAACGTGTGGTTCAACATCGCCGAGAAGTTCTATACCGGCTGCATCGACGCCGACCTGGCCGTTGACGGCGGTGGCGTGGTGCTCAGCGCCGATCCGTTCAAGGATGCCGCCAATGGCGACTACACGCTCACCAACGCCGTTGTGATGAGCCTCGGCGCAGGCGATCCCAGGTGGAATCCGGCGGCTGCCTCCATTGACGAGGGCAACGCCTTCACGGTATCTTCCGCCGACGAGTTCACCGCCGCCATTGACGCCGGCAAGACCGACATCACTTTTGCCGACGGTGAATACGACCTTAGCGCAGCCTCCATCACCCTCACTGCAGGCATGCACCTGAAGGGCAACGGCGCTGTAGTGAAGGTGAGCCAGATTAACCTGGCCGAAGGAGAGCTGGGTACCGTAGTCATCGAGGGGCTTACCTTCGAGGGTGACGGCTCCAACAACTTCATCAACGTGGGCAACGCCTCCGTGCTCCGGAACCTCACCGTGCGCAACGTGAACGTGTCCAAGATCGGCAAGAGCCTCTTCTACGGCAATGCCGATGGCTCTTCCTTCGACGCCGTGGTGTTCGACAACGTGTTCGCCAGCGAGCTGGGCGGCGGTCAGGGCACCATCGACATCCGCAAGGGCGCCTATGGTGTGGTGACCGTGAAGAACAGCACCTTCGTCGGCGGCCGTGACTTCATCCGGGCCGATGCAGGCAAGGTGACCGGCGCCGTGAACGTGGTGAACAATACCTTCGACGGGGTTACCCTGAACAACGGCAACGGCGTGCTGTACGTGCGCTCTACGCCGGCAACCTACACCTTCAAGAACAACCTGTTCCTGAACGAGAACGGCGGCAACAACCTCCTTTCCAAGGCCAGCGGTGTAACCGTTCCCGACGAAGTTGCGGGCAACTTCTTCTACAACTGCACCTCCGAGAAATTCTTCGCCGGTGTCATTACCGAAGAGATTGCCACCTCCAACGGCGGCGTGATCCTGGCCAACAATCCCGTGAAGGATGCCGAGAACCGGGATTACACCCTGGTGGACGCCCTGTGCCTGGCTTCCAACGTGGGCGCTTCCCGCTGGAATCCGAACGCAGGAACGGTGTCCTCCGACATTACCGTAACCACCGTGGCCGAGCTGGGCAACGCCCTTGACGCCGGCAAGGCCGGCATTACCCTGAAGCCTGGCACCTACGACCTCACCGAACTCACCGACGGCGGTGTCATTACCCTTATCGCCCCTGTGGCCCTGATGGGTGACGGCAACGCGGAAATCATCGGCGGCTTCAAGCTGGGCATAGGAACCACTTCCTTCGTGGCTTCCGGCCTCAAGTTCAACGGCAGCGAGAAGAAGATGGGCAATACCTTCGAGATTGCGGAGGCTACCGAGCTGGAGAAGGTGCAGATCGTTGGCTGCGACATCTTCGACTACAACAAGAGCCTCTTCTACGGAAATGGAACCGACTCCAAGGTGGCCCTGTTCGACTTCCAGAAGAACCTGGTCCATGGCTTCGGCACCGGCCAGGGCATGCTGGATATCCGCAAAGGTGTGTATGATGTGGTGAACATCTCCAAGAACAGCTTCTACAACGGCGGCCGTGACTTCGCCCGCATCGACAAGGGCATCGCAGCGAGCGTCGCCATCACCAACAACACCTTCGCCGCCTGCTCCGTGGATGCCGGCAACGGTCTCCTCTGGATCCGTTCCCTCTCCGACGACCCGTCCAAGTATGTGGTGAAGAAGAATCTGTTCCTGAACATCACCAGCGCCGACGACAAGTCCCTGCTGGCCAAGAGCGGTGCTACCGTTCCTACGATGAGCGAGAACTTCTTCTTCAACGTGACCGAGAAGTTCTTCAGTGGAGCCATCGACCAGGCTGTCGCTACCGGCAACGGCGGCGGTGTCCTCGCCGAGGATCCTTGCGCCGCCTCGGCCGAGTTCAACCTCAAGCTTGTGAATGCCGACCTCAAAAAGGCCGACATAGGCGACCCTCGCTGGAATTCTTCTTCTCCCAACTACAAGCCCAAGAAGTAGTTGGCGTTGCATCCAAGGGGGCCGGGCCTGACCGCCCGACCCTCTTCCCATTGTCATTCTGAGCGAAGCGAAGAACCTAAAATACAATAATTATGACTTTTATCAACCCCGATTTCATGCTCCAGACGGAGACTGCCAAGAAACTTTACCACGAGCACGCGGAAAAGATGCCCATCATAGACTACCACTGCCACCTGGTGCCGCAGCAGATTGCGGAGAACATCCAGTTCCGCGACATTACCCAGCTCTGGCTGGTGGACGGCCACTACGGAGACCATTATAAATGGCGTGCGATGCGGGCGAACGGTGTTTCCGAAGATTATCTGACCGGCGGAAAATATTCGGCCTGGGAGACCTTCGAGAAATGGGCGGAGACGGTGCCCTACACCATGCGGAACCCCCTCTACCACTGGACGCACCTGGAACTGAGCCGCGTTTTCGGCATAGACAAGCTCCTTTGCCCCGCCACGGCGCGTGAAATCTTTGAGGAATGCAACGCCAAGCTGGCCACGCCCGAATTCCGCGGCCAGGCCCTGATCCGGAAGTTCAACGTAGAGACGGTCTGCACCACCGACGACCCGGCCGACGACCTCCGCTATCACAAGCAGATTGCCGCGCATCCCTTTGGTACCCAGGTGATTCCAGCCTGGCGTCCGGACAAGGCCATGGCCATCGAGGATCCCAAGTCGTACAAGGAATACCTCAAGAAGCTTGGCGAGGCCGCCGATATGGAAATCGACTCCTATGCCGACCTCCAGCAGGCGCTCCAGAAGCGTCACGACTATTTTGCCGCCAACGGCTGCAAGCTGTCCGACCACGGACTGGAGAACTTCTATGCGGCCGACTACAAGGAGCTGGACATCGAACTGATTTTCAAGAAGGTGCTCATGGGAATAGCCCCCAATCAGAAGGAGCTGGAGAAATTCCGCAGCGCTTTCCTCTTCGACCAGGCCGTGATGGATGCCGAGGCCGGCTGGGCCCAGCAGTTCCACATCGGCGCCATCCGCAACAACAACTCCGCCATGTTTGAGAAGGTGGGGGCCGACACAGGCTTCGACGCCATCCATGACCTCGACATCGCATCGGCCGGACATAAATTCTTCGACCGCCTCACCCTGGCCGGAAAACTGGCCAAGACCATCCTCTACTGCTTGAATCCCAAGGACAATGCAGTTATGATGACTATGGCCTACACCTTCAACGATGGCACCTTCCCGGGCAAGATGCAGTTCGGCTCCGGCTGGTGGTTCCTGGATCAGGAAGTGGGCATGCGCCGTCAGCTGGATTCCCTGAGCAACCTCGGGCTCTTGAGCCGCTTCGTGGGAATGCTCACCGACAGCCGTTCCTTCATTTCCTACCCCCGCCACGAGTATTTCCGCCGCATCCTCTGCGATGTGATTGGAAAGGATGTGGAGCTGGGCAAGCTGCCCGCTTCGGAGCTGGATTTCATCGGCAAGATGGTGGAGGACATCTCCTACAACAACGCGAAGCATTACTTCAACTTCTAATGAAATACATCAAGATCAACCCGGCCGACAACGTGGCCGTGGCCCTGGAAGACCTCTCCCAAGGGGAGGTGGTGGAGGGTGTGACGCTGCTCTCCGATGTCCCGAGAGGCCATAAGATTGTGCTCCAGGGGCTCAGGGCGGGGGAGAACGTGATCAAGTACGGTTTCCCCATCGGTCACGTTACCCGCGATGCCGCTGCCGGCACCCTGGTGAACCACGAGTGCATCAAGACCAACCTGGAAGGCCTGCTGGAGTACAGTTACAGTCCGGCACTGGTGGAGATTCCCGAATCATTGTCCAAGCGCAGCTTCAAAGGCTTCCGCCGTGCCGATGGGCAGGTGGGCGTCCGCAACCAGATCTGGGTCATCCCCACCGTAGGCTGCGTGAACGGCATCTGCCAGCAGATTGTAGACCGTTTTAAGGCCGAACTTGAACAAGAACTCGGAGCGAAGCGACACAGGGGGTCTGGGGGATTAGGCCCCCAGTCAGTCGAAGACTGTGGGGCACCGATGGCATCGGTAGATGCCATCGTGTGTTTCCCCCACAACTACGGCTGTTCCCAGCTCGGATACGACCATGAGAACACCCGCAAGGTGCTTGCCGACATGGTGCACCATCCCAACGCCGGGGGCGTGCTGGTGGTGTCCCTGGGCTGCGAGAACAACCAGCTGGAGGCTTTCCGGGAACTGGTGGGCCCGGTGGATGAAAGGCGCGTAAAGATGTTCGTCTGCCAGAAGGTGGATGACGAAGTGGAATACGGCGTAGAGCGCCTGAGGGAAATCTATGCAGCCTGCAAGGACGACAGAAGGGAGGATGTGCCCGTGAGCGAGCTTCGCGTGGGGCTTAAATGCGGCGGTTCCGACGGCCTCAGCGGCATTACGGCCAATCCGCTCCTGGGCGTATTCTCCGACTGGATTGTGGCCCAGGGCGGCACCACGGTACTCACCGAAGTGCCCGAGATGTTCGGCGCGGAGACCCTCCTCATGAACCGCTGCCAGGACGAAGCTACCTTCGAAAAGACGGTGCACCTGATCAACGATTTCAAGGAATACTTCATGAAGCAGGGGATGCCCGTGTACGAGAACCCTTCTCCCGGCAACAAGGCCGGCGGCATCTCCACGCTGGAGGAAAAATCCCTCGGCTGCACGCAGAAGTGCGGAAAGAGCATCGTCCGGGGGGTCCTCAACTATGCCGAACGCCTCAGCGTGAAGGGACTCAACCTGTTGTCGGCCCCGGGGAACGACCTGGTGGCTTCTACGGCCCTCGCCGCCTCCGGTTGCCAGCTTGTCCTGTTTACAACGGGCAGGGGAACGCCTTTCGGCAGTTTCGTCCCCACGATGAAGATTTCCACCAACACCCCGCTTTACGAAGCAAAACGCTCCTGGATAGACTTCAATGCCGGGGTCCTGGCCCAGGGAGAGCCCATGGAGGAGGTGTCGGCCCGTTTCCGGGAGTATGTGCTTGCCGTGGCCTCGGGCGAGCCCGTGAACAACGAAAAGCATGGCATCCGGGAGATAGCCATTTTCAAGCAAGGAGTAACTTTATAATTCAAATAACATGGAAAGACTAAACCGCAAGTCTGCACCGCAGGCAAAACAGTACACCGAGAAGGTGATTCAGTTCGGCGAAGGGAACTTCCTTCGGGCCTTCATCGAGTGGATTATCTGGAAGACCAACCAGAAAACCGATTTCAACGGCTCCGTGGTGGTGGTCCAGCCCATCGAAAAGGGCATGGTGGAATGGCTCAACGAGCAGGACGGCCTCTATCACCTGAATCTGCAGGGTCTCCAGAACGGGGAGCCCGTAGACAGCGTAGACCTGATTGACGTCATTTCGCGCGGCCTGAACCCTTATACCCAGTTCGAGGAGTATCTCAAACTGGCAGAACAGCCGGAAATCCGTTTCATCATCTCCAATACCACCGAGGCGGGCATCGCCTTCGACCCTTCCTGCAAACTCTCCGATCAGCCTGCCAGTTCCTATCCCGGCAAGCTCACCCAGCTGCTCTATCACCGTTGGGAACATTTCAACGGCGCCTTGGACAAGGGCCTCATCCTCTTCCCCTGCGAGCTCATCTTCGAGAACGGAAAGCACCTCAAGGAGTGCATCCGCCAGTATATCGACCTTTGGGGACTGGGTCCGGATTTCAGCGCCTGGTTCGAGCAGGCCTGCGGCGTGTACAGCACCCTGGTAGACCGCATCGTGCCCGGTTATCCCCGGGACAACGCCGCCCAGCTCTGCGAGCGTGCAGGATATGAAGACCATCTGCTGGACAAGGCGGAAATCTTCCATCTCTGGGTAATCGAGGCCCCGAAGGAAGTGGCGGCCGAGTTCCCGGCCGACCGGGCGGGGCTCAACGTACTCTTCGTGCCGTCCGAGGCTCCTTACCACGAGCGCAAGGTGACCTTGCTCAACGGTCCCCATACCGTGCTGAGCCCCGTGGGCTACCTGAGCGGACTCAATACCGTGAAGGAGTGCTGCGAAGATCCCGAGATTGGCAAATTCGTGCACAAGGTGATGTTCGAGGAGCTGCTGCCCACCTTGAACCTCCCCAAGGAGGAGCTGGAGAAATTCGCGACCGATGTGATGGAGCGCTTCCGCAACCCCTTCGTGAAGCACTTCGTGACTTCCATCATGCTCAATTCCTTCCCCAAGTTCAAGACCCGCGACCTGCCCGGCCTCAAGACCTATCTGGAGCGCAAGGGCGAGCTGCCGCAGGGCATCGTGCTGGGCCTCGCCGCCATCTGCACCTACTACAAGGGCGGCAAGAGGGGAGAGGACGAGATTGTCCCCAACGACGATCCCAAGATCATGGATATGCTGAAGGACCTTTGGACGAGCGGCGATGTACGGAAGGTGGCCGAGGGCGTTCTCGCCGACGACTTTATCTGGGGCGAAGACCTCAATGCCATCCCCGGTCTCACAGACCTTCTTTGCAAGGACCTGGCCCTCATCCAGGAAAAAGGCATGCGTGAAGCGGTTAAATCCATTATTTAGCTTGTTATTCTGAACGAAGTGAAGAATCTATGTGAAGAATCTAAGTGAAGAATCTATGAGTACACAAAAGAAACTGATGACCAACTGGCGCTGGTGGATATGCAGCCTGTTGTTTATTGCCACCACCGTGAATTACTTGGACCGCCAGGTGCTGTCCCTCACCTATAAGGAGTTCATCGCCCCCGAGTTCCACTGGACCGATGCCGATTATGGCACCATCACATCGCTCTTTTCCATCTTCTACGCCATCGCCTGCCTCTTCGCCGGCAAGTTCGTGGATTGGATGGGTACCAAGAAGGGCTATCTGATTGCTATCGGCGTATGGTCGCTGGGCGCGGTCATGCATGCCGGTTGCGGTATCGCGACGACCTGGTTCGTGGACGGCGTGGACTCCGTCGCTGCCTTGAGGGCCGTCGAGGCGGGTTCCAACCTGGCCTTGACCATCTCTACCGTGTCGGTCTATCTCTTCCTCCTGTGCCGGGGCATCCTGGCGCTCGGTGAATCCGGGAACTTCCCGGCCGCCATCAAGACGACGGCAGAGTATTTCCCGAAGAAGGACCGTGCTTTTGCTACGTCCATCTTCAACGCCGGGGCCTCCGTGGGCGCCCTGGCCGCACCGCTCCTGATTCCGCCGCTGGCGAAGAATCTCGGCTGGGAATGGGCTTTCATCATCATCGGCGGCCTGGGCTTCCTGTGGATGTTCTTGTGGCAGTTCATGTATGATAAGCCCGAGAAGAGCAAGCACGTGAACGGGGCCGAACTGGAATACATCCACCAGGACGATGCCGCTGAGGCTGCCGAAAAGGCTGCTGCGGCCGAGGAGAAATCCATCCCCATGCTGCAGTGCTTCAAGTACAAGCAGACCTGGTCTTTCGCCATCGGCAAGTTCTTTACCGACGGCGTGTGGTGGTTCTTCCTGTTCTGGGCTCCAGCTTATTTTCAGGACCAGTTCAACGCTCCCGCCAGCTCTCCGCTGGGTCAGGGCCTCATCTTCACCCTTTACGCCATTGTGACGGTAATTTCCATCTTCGGCGGTTATCTTCCCAAGCTGTTTGTGGAGAAGAAGGGCATGCACCCTTACACCGGCCGCATGCTGGCGATGCTCATCTTCGCCTTCTTCCCGCTGGTGGCCCTGGCGGCCCAGCCCCTGGGTTCCATGAGCCCCTGGTGGCCGGCCATCCTAATCGGCATTGCCGGAGCGGGACATCAGGCCTGGAGCGCCAATATCTTCTCTACGGTGAGTGATATGTTCCCCAAGAGCACCGTGGCTTCCATTACAGGCATCGGCGCCATGGCGGGCGGTATCGGATCCATGATTATCCAGAAGGTGGCGGGCAACCTTTTCACTTATGCGGAAGGGCAGGGTGCCGCTTTCCACTTCCTCGGATTTGAAGGGAAGCCCGCCGGCTACTTCATCATGTTCTGCTTCTGCGGCCTGGCTTATCTGATTGCCTGGACCATCATGAAGTCGCTGGTGCCCAAATACAAACCTGTAGAGGTGTAAAATAGCGTCTCCGGGCGTCCGGTCAGATGCCGGCGACCAGGGAAAACCAGTCCCTGGCGGCTTTTACCTCGCCTTTGCTCCAGCAGGAGCCGATACGGTAAGCAACGGATTCTCCAGACTTTACGGTCTTAAGGAGAAGGGCGTGGTCTTGCTCTTCGGAGACCACTTCTTCTTCGGCGCCAGGGAGAATGATGGCTACGCCGATCATGCCGTCCTCGGGCTCAATGCTCTGGTCGGAAGCTTTTTCCCAGATGGCTAACCGGTCATCGGCCTCGAAGGACTGGGCGACGGTTTGCTGGGCGCTGTGGAGTTTGAAGCCGGCGGCTACGGTGAGCTCTTCGGCGCCCGTGAAGGTGTAGGTGTCCTCCACGGCAGTGAAGTAGGTGTCGGCCGATACGGTGACCTTCTTGTCCAGGGATACGGAAACCCCTTCTGCTGCCTCCCAGGCGGGATAATGCAGGGCGAAGACCACTTTGTCCGGAGCGGAATCGAGGACTTCCCAGGAGCGGTAATTGGTGGCGGGCCAGCACAGGTTTCCCCCGATGAAGGGCACCGAAGCCCCGCCGCCGAGACTCACGGCCACCTTGTAGCAGTCCTTGCCGCCGTGGTCGTGGTGGTAGTATTCGTCGCTTTCCTCCAGGAAACCTTTGTACCACTCATCGGCAACGAGTTTTCCGGGCAGCTTCACCCAGATGTCCAGGCCGGGGGAGGTGGGATTCCCCTCCAGAGCCTCGCCGTAGAAGCGGCCGGCGATGAGGTTGTTTTCGAAGACGAAGTCGTCGGAGCGCTCCGGGACAAAGCGCGCCATCACTTTCTGTTCGGGGGCCTGGCTGCAGGCGGCGAGGGCCGCGAGGCCGAGTATTACAATTGCGATTTTCTTCATGTTACTTCAAATCCTTGGTTGCACACCAGTCCATGTCGTTGTAGTCGTCGTTCTCTCCGCACATGCCCCAGATGAAGGTGTAGTTGCGGGTGGCGCAGGCGCTGTGGATGCTCCACTGCGGGGAGATGACGGCCTCCTCGTTGTGCATCCAGATGTGGCGGGTTTCCTTCTGCTCTCCCATGAAGTGGCACACCGCGGCGTCGTCCGGCACTTCGAAGTAGAAATAGACCTCCATGCGGCGGTCGTGCGTGTGGGCGGGCATCGTGTTCCAGGTGCTGCCCGGGCAGAGTTCGGTCATCCCCATCTGCAGCTGGCAGCAGGGGACCACCTCCTTTACCAGCAGGCGGTTGATGGTGCGCTCGTTGCTCTCTTCCAGGGAGCCGAGGTGCATCACCACGGCGTCCTTCTTGGTTACGTGTTTGATGCCGGTCTCGCGGTGGGCGAGGGCGGAGTTGAAATAGAAGTGCGCCGGGTGCTCCGGGTCTACGCTCCGGAAGGAGACGTGGCGGTTGCCGCGGCCCACATAAAGGGCCTCCTTGTAGGGAATCTCGAACTCCTCGTCACCCACCTTCACGACGCCGGCGCCGCCCACGTTGATGATGCCGAGTTCCCGGCGCTGGGTGAAATAGTCGGCCCGGAGGATCTCCGGGGCCTCAAGGATCAGTTCCTCATCGACCGGGACGGCGCCGCCGGCGATGATCCGGTCGAACATGGAATAGACCATGTTAATCTCGTCCGGAACCATCACGTTCTGAACCAGATACTCTTTCCGGATACGCTCTGTATCGTAATGCTTGGCGTCTACGTTGCTGGACGCCTGTCTTACTGTGCAATTGATCTTGGACATAATCTTGTCATTCTGAACGAAGTGAAGAATCTATTCGGGCTGTTTCCCGATATAAGCCAGGATGCCGCCGTCGACATAAAGGACATGACCGTTCACGGCGTCGGAGGCGTGGGAGGCGAGGAACACGGCGGGGCCGCCCAGTTCGCTCGGGTCCAGCCAGCGGCCGGCCGGGGTCTTGGCCACGATGAAGCTGTCGAAGGGATGGCGTCTGCCGTCGGGCTGACGTTCCCGGAGCGGAGCGGTCTGCGGCGTTGCGATATAACCGGGGCCGATGCCGTTGCACTGGATGTTGTACTCGCCGTACTCGGAGCAGATGTTGCGGGTGAGCATCTTCAGTCCGCCCTTTGCGGCGGCATAGGCCGACACCGTCTCACGGCCCAGTTCACTCATCATCGAGCAGATGTTGATGATCTTGCCTTCGCGGCGCTCCATCATTTCGGGGAGGACGGCGGAGGAGACGATGAACGGGGCCACGAGGTCTACGTCTATCACCTGCTGGAATTCCCTGCGCTCCATCTCGTGCATGGGAATGCGCTTGATGATGCCGGCGTTGTTCACGAGGATGTCAATCTGGCCCACCTCCTCGTGGATCTTCTCCACGAGGGCTTTCACGGCCACCTCGTCGGTGACGTCGCACACGTACCCGTGCACGTTCGTGACGCCCGCTTCCTTATAATTGTTCAGGCCCCGCTCCAGCGCGGCCTCGTTGATGTCGTTGAAAATGATGTTCTTGATGCCGGCGGCCACAAAGGCCTTGGCAATGTTGAAACCGATGCCGTAGGAGGCGCCGGTAATCCAGGCGTTCCTGCCTTCGAGAGAAAATGGATTGTTCATATTGGATTGTAATTTAGTTGTTTCTTTTTCTGTAAGCACAAAGATACAAACGTTTGTATTCATTTCAAAATCTTTCTTTGAAAGGGTGTCATTTCTTTCCTCCTTGTGCCGGTATCGGCTTCTTCTGCCTTATTTGCCGGTGATTGCAAGGTGTCATTTCCTTCCGTTGAATGGAAATGACTGACTGATAGCGTTTTACAAGAAATCGTCTAGTTAAAAATAACTAGACGATTTCTTGTAAGTGACTGTTTTATAGATTGTTCCATTCGACGGGCAGTCTTGGGGCGGCATGAGAGAAGTTATGTGCAAACGTTTGTATTTTAGTGGAATCTTTCCTATATTTGCGCATTATGGTCACGATATCCGATATTGCCGCAGCCCTTGGTGTAACGCCCTCAACGGTGTCGCGGGCGCTTTCGGGCAGTCCGCGCGTAAAAGAGGAAACCCGCCTGGCGGTAGAGAAAAAAGCCGCCGAGATGGGCTATGAGCGGAACATCGTGGCTTCTAACCTCCGGAAAGGGAAGTCCTATATCGTCGGCATTATCGTTCCCCGTATCCACCGGGAATTCTTCTCCAATGCCATCGGCGGGGCCGAATCCATCCTGAACGCTGCCGGTTACAGTGTCCTCATTTGCCAGACCCATGAGGAATTCGAGGCCGAAGTAAAGGCGCTCCGTACGCTCAGGAATAACCAAGTGGCGGGCGTCCTGATGTCTCATGCTATAGGTTCGATGAACGGACAACATGTCCTGGAGGCCCTTGGGGACAGGATTCCGCTGGTTCAGTTCGACCGGGTTTTCAGCGAGCTGCCCGGTGCCAAGGTGGTAAGTGACAATTTTGAAGGGGCTTACCGGGCCACCCTGCACCTGGTGGAGCAGGGATACCGGCGCATTGGCACACTGGCGGGGTACATGAATTCCGAAGCTTATGCCGAAAGGCTTCAAGGTTATCGGAAGGCGCTTCTGGACAGCGGCCTCTCCGTAGACGAAACTCTCATCTATTATGATACCATCGTGCGCGAGACCGGCTTTGAGGCCGGCCTGAAAGCTGCCGATGCGGGCTGCGACGCCCTGTACAGCGCCGGCGACTTTTCGGCACTGGGAGCTATCCAGGCCATCCAGTCCCGGGGCCTGCGCTTTCCGGAGGACTTCGGCATTGTGGGTACGGCCAACGAGTCCTTCACCTCCCTGATGACCCCGTCCATGAGCTCTCTGGCGCTCAGCCCCTTCGAAATGGGCCGACAGGCCGCCCAGGCTTTCCTGAACGGGGAACGCGGCGTGCGGGTGGTGCCCATGGAGCTCAAGGTCCGCAGCTCCTCATCCAGAAACAATCAAAATCCATTGCAATATGTCTAAAGTAGTAACTTTCGGCGAGGTGATGCTTCGCCTTTCCACGCCGGGATACCTCCGTTTCTCGCAGGCCCGGCAGTTTGACATCAATTTCGGCGGCGGAGAAGCCAACGTGGCCGTTTCCCTGGCCAACTACGGGGTGGACGCCCATTTTGTGACGCGCCTTCCCAAGAATGACATCGCGCAGATGTGCGCTGCCGAGCTCAGAGGGTTCGGCGTAAACCTGGACAGCGTGGTCTATGGCGGGGAGCGCCTGGGCATCTATTTCCTGGAGACCGGCGCCGTAGCCCGCGGTTCCAAGGTGGTCTACGACAGGGCCTATTCCTCCATTGCCGACATAAAGCCCGGCATGGTGGACTGGCGCAAAGCCCTGGAAGGGGCCGACTGGTTCCACTGGACCGGCATTACCCCGGCGTTGAGCCAGGGTGCGGCCGATGCCTGTCTGGAAGCCATCAAGGTGGCCAACGAGATGGGCGTGAAGGTTTCCTGCGACCTCAATTACCGCAAGAAACTGTGGAACTATGGCAAGACCGCTGCAGAGGTTATGCCCGCCCTCGTGGAAGGCTGCGACCTCATTTTGGGCAACGAAGAGGATGCCGAGAAGGAATTCGGCATCAAACCCGAAGGCTTTGACGCCGAAAAGACCGGCGGCGAGATTGACCAGACCCGTTTCGAGAGCGTCTGCCGCCAGCTCATGGCCAAGTTCCCGCGCTGCAAGAAGGTGGCCATCACCCTTCGCGGTTCCATCAACGCCAACCACAACACCTGGGGCGGCGTGCTCTTCGACGGAAAAACCCTGTGGCAGAGCCGCCGCTACGACATCACCCACATCGTAGACCGCGTGGGAGGCGGGGACTCCTTCATGGGCGGGCTCCTGTACGGCCTCCTCACTTATCCCACGGATCAGCAGGCCATTGAATTCGCCGCGGCCGCATCGGCCCTCAAGCACACCATCCCCGGCGACTACAACCGTGTAACGGTGGCGGAAGTGGAAAGTCTCATCAAAGGCGGCGGAAGTGGCCGCGTATCCCGTTAAACTATGGCAAAATTCAATAAAATCGATACCATCGGTATCATCCGTAACACTGGAATTGTGCCGGTGTTCTACAACAAGGATGTTGAACTTACCAAGAAGGTGCTCAAAGCCTGCTACGACGGCGGCATCCGCGCCTTTGAATTCACCAACCGCGGCGACGGAGCCTACAAGGTGTTCGAGAGCCTGATTGCCTACGTACGGGCCGAATGCCCGGAGATGGCCCTGGGCACCGGTACCATCCTGGATGCCCCTACGGCCGCCCAATACCTGCAGATGGGGGCCGACTTCCTGGTATCGCCCTGCCTGGTGGAGGAAGTGGCGCCCCTTTGCAACCGAAGGGGAGTCCCTTACAGCCCGGGCTGCGGCACCGTCTCCGAGATGGTGCGGGCCATGGAACTGGGCTGCGACCTGGTGAAGGTTTTCCCGGCCGGCACCGTGGGCGGTCCCGCCTTCGTGAAAAACGTGCTGGGCCCGCTCCCTTGGGCCATGATCATGTGCACGGGCGCGGTGGAGCCTACGGAAGAAAATCTCACGGCCTGGGCCAAGAGCGGGGTCACCGCCGTGGGCATGGGTTCCAAACTCTTCCCAAAGGACGTGGTTGCCGCAGGGGATTGGAAAGCCGTTTCAGACCTCTGCGCCAAGTCTCTGGCCTGGTTCAGGAAATAACGAAAAGTGTTTCTCTCTGCCTCATCGGATCGGGTAGTCCCAGTCCAGGACTTCAATGGCTCCCTGATGGTAGCAGAACTGGATCACTTTAATATCTGTGGTGAATTCTCCGTCTTCGCACCCGGCTATCACCAGGAGGCAATTCTCTCCTTCAGTCATGGTGTCGTCCTGTGCCGAGAAGTCCCAGGTGTCTTTTCCCTTGGACAGTTCAGTATCCAAAAAACCGTATTCCTGGTACATTCCAACCAGGGAGTAGGCGTAGTTGCCCGGGAAAAAATAGGTTTCCAGGACGATGTCCTCATTCTCATAGTCCCAGAAATAGGTGAGATTGTTGTCGGACGGGACGATGGTGAGGATATCTCCCTCGAAGCTGAGCTCGAAGGTCAGTTCCCGCTGGGGAACCGGTTTGGTATGGTAATCGATGTTGAGCGGCTCCCCGATGAGCTGATGCGTTTTGGGGTTGATCTGGAACAGGATGAAGCGAAAGTCCATGTCCGGGCTCAGGGAGTCCATCGTAAACTGCCTGCTTCCGCGGTAGAAAAAGAAATCCGTGAAATCACTCCACAGTCCGTTGTCCAGTCCATACTCCCGGATGCTGGCGTAAGAGCTTTCCATGCGGGCAATCTCGTTGCGGGCGGCCACGTTGGCCGGCGCGTCGAAGTCCTCTGAGTTTTTGTCCAGGTGAACAAAGGTATAGACGGCGTCCATATTGGAGGCGGCCACACTGAAACGGGCCCTGGAACCGCCCACAAATTCCAGGTTCAGTTTGAATTCTGCGGGCTGTTCTTCCTTGTTCGCACAGGAAACCAGCGCCAGTGCAATGAGGATGATAAAGGGTATCCTTTTCATTTAGAGGTCTTTATAGGCGTTGATGACGAATTTGATGGCCCCTGCGCTGTGCTTGCCGTATTTGCCGAAGTCGTAGGTGACGTCCTTCCCCTTGAAGTATTGTTCGGCCTTGGTTCCGTTGACAAAGGGGACCGTGGTGTCCTGCGTGCTGTGGAAAATGTACACGGGGGCATAGGGAACGAAGTTGAGCACGGTATTGTGCATCATGGCCTTGTATAGCCTGGCGGTCTGCGGATTGGTCTTGTCGCGTCCTACGTCTGTCATCAGGTCGCTCACCTTGTTGGCGTTCATCATCGTATTGATGGCCTTTACCGTGTAGTTCTTGGAATTGAGCCAGTCCTTGTAATGCTCCAGCAGAACCGGCTTGAAAAAGTCTTCCAGGTGCAGTCCCAGGCCTTCGCCCTCGTTGATTCCTTGGACAATCATGGGGATGGCACAGGGAATGCCGGTGAGGTCTTCCAGCATGGAGATGTCGAACGTGGCGGCCAGGTCGTACGGACCGCCGCCGGCGTAGACTTTTTTGATGGGGAGTTCCTTGTAATACTCGCGCTGGATCATGTTCATGACGGCCAGGGTGGTGGAGCCGCCCTGCGAATAACCCAGCAGAATCACTTCATCGCTTTTCGGCTTGCGGCCAATATGCTCCAGGTACGGCTTGACGGCCAGGGCCATGTCCACGACGCTGCGGGCCGTGCTCTCTACATGCATGTAGGGATGGATACGGTCTCTGGTGACGCCGTAGCCGATGTAGTCGGCAAGGACAACGGCGTATCCGCGGCTGGCCAGGATGCCTTCCAGGGGAAAACATTCGGACGGGCACTCATGGTTGGCGCCGATGGTGAAATGGCTCACAAGGAGCATGTTCTTGATTTCTCCGCTGGCGGGGACCAGCACTTTTCCCGAAAGGGTGATGGGGGAGTCGTCGATGTCGTGCCCCTCGTAGGTGCCTGCGATATGGATGAGGTTGTTGCTGTTCACCATCCCAAGGATTTCCTTCACCAGGTCCACGGCGGCAATCTCGGCCACTTTCGTGTCCATGTCATCTCCCAGATCCATCAGATGAACCTCCGGATTCAGGCTGTTGCCCACGATGACCTCGCTGCTTTTGACCGAGGTGACGTGGAACGTGTCAAAGTCCGTCACTTCCACATCCGGGTGCTGACAGGCCGCCAGGAGCAGCGCTGCAAGAGAGAAACAAAAGAACTTTTTCATCGGCCTTACCATTTATAGTAAACACTGGCGGAGAACAGGCGGGAGCCCGCCTGGATGATGTGATAGGGGCTGGAGAGGGCATTGAGCATGCCCAGCTCGAAGGTTCCGCCCCAGTGGCCTTTCCCGACTTCCATGCCAATCCAGTTCAGGTTGAGGGCGGGGGCCAGCCTGGAGTCTCCCAGGTTGTCAAAGGCCAGGAGGATGCCTGTACCGAGCCCGGAATAGAGCCTTACCCACTCCCTGTCCAGGTAAGTGAAGCGGATGGTGGGTATGACGGCGACATCCCAGTTGCGCACCGGCTGTGCGGAGCCCTTCAGCTGGTGATACCGGTCGAAATCCCCTTCTTTCCAGAAGATGCCTTCCACGTCGGCCTGGATGCCCACGCTGACTTTGGAGCTGAAGCGGTACAGATACTCTGCGAAGATGTGGCCGGTGTATCCGTAATCGAAGGTTTCGTGACGGGAGAAGTTGGCGGGAAGTGCCTCCGGCGTGCCGTAAGTGCCCGCGTAGGTGGAGTGGAAGGCGAGTGTCTCGAACAGCATGTCGCCCCAGCCCAGCCTGACCATATATTTGCCTGATGGCGGCTGCGCGGCACACACCGGCACAACCGCCATCAGCAGAAAAATCGTCAGGAGCTGCCGCATCTTACAGGCGGTTCTTGATGGCCCGGGTGGCCTCTTCGTAGCCCGGCTTCTCCAACAGCGCGAACATATTCTTCTTGTAAGCTTCTACACCCGGCTGGTTGAACGGATTCACCCCCAGGGTGTAGGCGCTGATGCCGCACGCGAACTCGAAGAAGTAAAGGAGGCCGCCCAGGTTGAAGGCGTCCACTTTTTCCATGCACACGGCCATCTGGGGCACACCGCCGTCGATATGGGCCAGTTTGGTGCCCAGTTCGGCCATGTGGTTGCAGTGCTCCACATGCTTGCCGGCGAGGTAGTTGAGACAGTCCAGGTTCTGCTCGTCGGCTTCGATTACTACGCTCCGCTGGGCGCGTTCCACATGCAGTACCGTTTCGAACATGACCCGGCTGCCTTCCTGGATGAACTGGCCCATGGAGTGGAGGTCGGCCGTGTTGTTTACGCTGGCGGGGTAGATGCCCTTGCCGTCCTTGCCTTCTGATTCTCCGAAGAGCTGCTTCCACCATTCGGCCACGTAGGTGAGCTTGGGATTGTAGTTGACCAGGATTTCCGTGCTCTTCCCAAGTTCCGTGTGCAGGCAGTTGCGCATGGCGGCATAAATGACGGCGGGATTCTTTTCACTCTTGATCTCCAGCCCCTTCATGGCGTCCAAGGCACCTTCTACCAGGGCCCGGATGTCGTAACCGGCTACGCAGATGGGCAGGAGACCCACCGGGGTAAGGACGCTGAAACGGCCTCCCACGTCGTCCGGGACCACGAAGGAAGCATAATTCTCCTGGGTGGCCAGGGTCTTGAGGGCGCCTTTCCTGGCATCGGTGATGGCCACTATACGGTCGGCCGCCTCCGTCTTCCCGTACTTGCTCTCCAGGTACTGCTTTACCACGCGGAAAGCTACTGCCGGTTCCGTGGTGGTGCCGCTCTTGGAGATGACGATGCAGGCGGTATTCCGTTCGGCGGCCAGGTCCATCAGTTCGGCCAGGTATTCCTCCGAGAGGTTGTTGCCGGCGAAGACCACCTCCGCTGCATCTTTGTGCTTGAGCTGTTTGGCAAAGTTGTGGCTCAGGGCTTCCATTACGCACTTGGCTCCCAGATAGCTGCCGCCGATGCCGATGGCAATCACCAGGTCTACGCCTTTCCTGGCCCATTTGTCCCGTATGGCCTCATAGTCGTTCAGTTCACGGTCCGTGATTTTCCGGGGGAGTTTTTTCCAACCCAGGAAGTCGTTTCCTTCACCGCTTTCTTCCTTGAGCACATCGAAGGCGTCCAGGGCTTTCTTTACATAAGATTCATACAGGGCAGCGTCCACGAACGGGCTGCAGCCGTTAACATCTACTTTAATCATATTGTTTGTTTTGAGTTGATTGTCTCTTAAAATCCCACAAATTTACTAATTATTTCCGTAATGCTTTCTTCCCGCGGGCCTAAACTTCTCCAAATATCGTCATTTTTATCCGGATTATTATTAACTTTGTCGTCCGATAAGATGAAACTGCTTTCCCGCATCCTGCCGCTCTGCGGCCTCTGCCTTTTCCTGTGCACCTGTTCCGGCGCCCAGGTTAAACAGTATGGTGTAAAGGTGCTTCAGGAGTATCCCCACGACACGGGCGCCTATACCCAGGGGCTCTTCTTCCACGGCGGGGTGCTGTACGAGACCACCGGGCAGTACGGCTCCAGTTCGCTCCGGACCGTAGATTTGGAGAGCGGCAAGCCCCTTACCCACCAGCGCTTCGAACAGAAATACTTCGGCGAAGGGTCTGTGATCCTGGGGGAGAATCTTTACATCCTCACCTGGACCAACAAGGTGGCCTTCCTTTACGATGCGGCTACGCTCAAGTACAAGTCCACCTTCTCCTATCCCCGGGAAGGCTGGGGGCTCACTACCGACGGGAAGCAGCTCATCGCCAGCGACGGTTCGGCCAACCTGTATTTCATGGACAAAGACCTCAAGCTGCTCCGCCGGCAGCAGGTCACCCTGAACGGCCGGCCGCTCAGGAACCTGAACGAACTGGAATGGATTGACGGGAAAGTGTGGGCCAACGTGTACCTCACGGACCTCATCGTAATCATCAATCCCTCCAATGGGAAGGTGGAAGCCACCATCGACTGCGCCGGCCTGCTTCCGCCGGCACTGAAAAACCGGGATACGGACGTGCTCAACGGCATCGCCAGGGATGCGGAGGGGAATATATACATTACCGGGAAAAACTGGCCCAGGCTCTACCGCGTAGAGCTGGTCAAGAAATAAATACTCAGGGGTATCCGGATGGTCCGGATTGAGATTATACCCTCATAACTTGATACGGTTGATACCGTCGTAAGGAAATGAAAAAAAATGTACTCGTTGCAGCACTTCTGGTGCTGGGTGCAAGCGCCGCGTGGGCGCAGGACACCAAGGAACTTCACGACCGCCTGGACAGTGTGGTGGTCTCCGTTTCCCGGGCAGGGAAGCAAACTCCCGTTACATTCACCAGCGTTGGGAAGGAAGAGCTCACCGGCTCCTCTCCCATGAATTCCTTGCCGATGGCGCTGAACCTGCTGCCCTCGGTGGTAACTTATAACGAGGGCGGTACGGGCCTTGGCAATTCGGCCATGACCATCCGCGGATCCAAAGGTTCGCAGATCAATGTGACCCTGAACGGCATCACCCTGAACGACGCGGAGAGCCAGGAGGTCTTCTGGGTGAACATCCCGGCCCTGGCCAGCCTCATCTCCCATGTGCAGGTGCAGCGGGGCCTGGGAACCAGTGCCAACGGCGCGGGAGCCTTCGGGGCCAGCCTGAACATGAACACGGCTTTCGTGGAGGCGCAGCCGCATGCAAGGATGGACTTCAGCGGCGGGTCCTACAATACTTTCGTAACCACGCTGAGTGGTTCCACCGGCCTTTCAAGCAAGGGCTTCTATGGATCGGCCGCCTATTCCCGGGGCACTACGGACGGCTACATCCGCAACGCTTTCGTGCAGTCCCAGTCGGCCTTTGTGGCCCTGGGCTGGCTCCGGGGGGCCAATTCCCTCCGCTTCACCTATCTGATGGGGCAGCAGCGGAGCGGCATCACCTGGGACGGGATAGACCTGGAGCAGTATTACAAAGACCGCCGCTACAACGGAGCAGGGGAGTATTACGACGAGCTGGGCAATGTCTATTATTACGGCAACCAGACCGACAATTATGCCCAGCATCACCTGCAGCTCAACTACACCCATTCCTTCGGCGGCCGTTTCACCTGGACCAATACCCTGAACTATACGCGGGGCGACGGTTACGACGAATATTACAAGGTGAACCGGAAGCTGCGCAACTTCGGGCTGGAAGCCTTTGCCGACGTGGCCAGCCGCAGCGACATGATTTATCAGAAGAAGATGGACAACGACCTGTGGGTGGCCAATTCCACCCTCCGCTACCGTTCTTCGCTCCTGGATGTGTCTGCCGGCGCCAACCTCTCCCGTTACAGGGGAGGCCACTGGGGGGAAGTGCTGTGGGTGAAAGCCCTGGGTGACGGACGGGATTATGCCGATACGGACTGGTACGGCAATACGGGCGTAAAATGGGACGCCAGCGCTTTCCTGAGGGCCGAATACCAGCCGCTGGACTGGCTCACCGCCTATGCCGACCTTCAGTACCGGGCTATCCGTTACTCCCTGAAAGGACCGGATGACGACTGGCTGGAATACGGCGCCGTCCCGGAGGACGTGATGGACTACGAACGCAACTGGAACTTCTTTAACCCGCGCGCCGGCCTTACAGCCCTGCTGGGAAGCAGCAAACTGTACCTGTCGGCCGCCCTGGGGCACCGGGAACCGGGCAGGGGAGACATCAAGGAGAACATCAAGGGAGAGGACAATCCCATCCGCCCGGAGAAGATGCTGGACGTGGAACTGGGCTGGCAGTATGAAGGGAGCCGGCTTACCGCATCGGCCAACCTGTATCTCATGGAATACTGGGACATGCTACTGGAGACGGGAAGGCTTTCCTCCTCCGGCTATGCCATCAAGGAGAATGTGCCCAGGGCCTGGCGGCGGGGTGTGGAGCTGGCTGCGGCCTGGAAGCCGCTGCGCTGGCTGCGGCTGGACGGCAACTCCACGCTTTCCCTGAACCAGATTGCCGATTATACTTCCTACATTGCCATTGACGACTATTCCGGGCGGACCCATGCCGAACATTACGGGAAAACCCGGATGCTCATGTCTCCTTCCCTGGTGGGCATGGGCAGGCTCAGTTTCTTCCCCTGGCAAGCAGGCGAGATTTGCCTGGACGGGAAATATGTGGGCAAACAGTTCATAGACAATTCCATGCGGGAAGAAATGGCCATCCCGGCCTACTTCGTGGCTTCGCTTTCCCTCAGCCACAGCTTCGAGTGGGAGGGGAAAAACCTTACTTTGGGATGCTATGTAAACAACCTCTTCAACCATCTGTATTATGCGTCCGGCTGGCGCTGGGAAGAATATAATGAGGCTTCAGGAAAAATTACTGCGGGAGTGGGGGTTTATCCGCAGGCGCCGCGTAATTTCTGCATAAAGGCCAGCCTTAGTTTTTAAATAATTTTATAAATAGCAAAAAAGTTTTAAAAATTTTTGCATCTGTAAAATCTTTTATTAACTTTGCAGAAACAAAACGCATCTTCTAACCAACTATTAACCTTCTTTTAAGGTAAGAATACACTACTAACTAACCAAGTAAAAACTTCGCTGTGAAGCGAGGTTTTTATGTTGTTTGCATTTCTCGCGAGAATGGTTTAACTTCGCCTGCAGAATGATGCCCGCCCGTCTTCTCATACTTGCCCTTTTGCCTTTTGCCTTTCTGCTGGGAGGGTGCAGGCCTTCGGAGGTGGCTGCCGCCCCGCTCCTTCCGGTCACAGACTTGCAGGAGGGAGACCTGGCCTTCCGCTGCGGACAGGGCTTTTTCAGCCATGCCGTTACATCGGCCGAAGAGGATCCGCAGTATTCGCATGTGGGACTGCTGGTCAGGGAAGGGGATGCCTGGATGGTTGTGCACGCCGTTCCCGCCGAGCCGGATTTCGCGGGGGACTTCGACCGGGTGAAGGCCGATTCCCTGACGGTCTTTTTCTCGCCCGGGCGTGCCGTGCGGGGCTGTCTGGTGCACACCGGGCTCGAGGATTCCCTGAAGCTGTCCTGCCTTCGGGAATGGGCCCTTGGCCTGGCGCGGGACAGCGTCCGTTTCGACGCCTCCTTCAGCCTGGCCGATTCATCCCGGCTCTACTGCACGGAGCTGGTCTGGCGCCTGTACCGCCGCTGCGGGACAGACCTTTCGGAAGGCCGGCGGCGGAACCTGGATGTCTTCCGCATCCACGGGGAATGCCTTTTGCCGGAACACCTGTATGTATATTCTGGAAACAATGTTTATTTCAAATACTAAAGCTTTATGAAACGTTTTATTGCCATCGTTGCCGCCCTGGCCGCAGCCTGTTTCGCCTTTAACGCCTGCACCGATTCCAATTCTCCGGAAGCCGTGGCTAAAAAGGCCATCAGCGCCCTCCAGAAGGGAGATTACGAGTCCTACGCTTCCACCTTCGACCTCTCCAGCTCGGACCAGAAGATGCTGGCCGGCCTGGCCGAAGAGAAAGTGGATGCTGAAATCCAGGAGAAGGGAGGCATCAAGAGCTTCAAGATCACGGACTCCAAGGTGAACGGAGACAAGGCCACCGTCACGGTCCACGTGACCTATGCCAACGGGGAAGAGGACGACGAGTACATGTCCTATGTGAAAGTGGACGACCAGTGGAAGCAGAAGATGAACAAGTAGGGGACAGTTAACCCTGATTGTTTTCCAGCAGGCCCGGACGGCGCTCTTTGGTGCGCTGCAGGGCCTGTTCGTCTTGCCAGGCCCGGATCAGTTTGGGATTGCCGCTCAGGAGCACTTCCGGGACGTCCCAGCCGTTGAAGGAGGCCGGGCGCGTGTATACGGGGGGCGAAACCAGGCCGTCCTGGAAGGAGTCGCTCAGGGCCGACGTCTCGTCGGTGAGCACCCCGGGCACCAGGCGGATGATGCTGTCGGCCAGCAGGGCGGCGGGGATTTCCCCTCCGCTCACTACGAAGTCCCCCACGGAAATCTCCCGGGTCACCAGGTGCTCCCGGATGCGTTCGTCTATGCCTTTGTAGTGCCCGCAGAGGATGATGATGTTCTCTTTCAGGGACAGTTCGTTGGCTATGCCCTGGGTGAGGATTTCCCCGTCGGGGGCCATGTAGATGATTTCGTCGTAGTGGCGCTGGGCGGTGAGTTCTTCTATGTAGCGGAACACCGGCTCCACCATCATCACCATCCCGGCGTCTCCGCCGTAGGAATAGTCGTCTACGGTGAGGCGTGGCCCCAGGCCGTACTTCCTGAGGTTGTGTACATGGATTTCTGCGAGGCCTTTCTTGACGGCCCGTCCGGGGATGGAATGGCTGAGGGGGCTCTCCAGCAGTTCCGGGACCACGGTAAGGATATCGATTCGGAGCATAACGGTGCTTTTTTTCATTGCAAAAATAGTGTTTTATGTTTATTTAAGGAAATTTTCTTACCTTTGTAAGTTGTACAATTATGTTAAACTTTTGAATCTTGTATCATGAGTGAAGAAATTAAGCCTGAGGTTGTCGTGAATGCCGAAACCGCAGATGTAGCCCAGAAGCAGCCGGAAACCGCTCCCGTGGTGGAGGAGACCCTTGCAGCGCCGCAGCCTGAACCTGTGGCGGAAGCTGTGGAAGAAGTGGCGGAAGAGGTGGTGGAAGAAGTGGTGGCGGAAGAAAAAGCCATTGAAGAAGTGGCAAAAGCAGTGGTGGAAGAAGTGGTGGAAGAAGTGGTGGAGCCTGTGAAGGAGGCTGTCGTGAACTTCAACGAGAAGTCGTTGGCCGAACTGTCCGAGCTGTTCCAGAAACTGACAGAAAGTGAAGACCGCATGAAGCGGTCCAAGGAGGCGGAAGCCATCAAGTCCGCCTTCTATAAGCTGCTTTCCCGCGAGAAGGCCGCCGCCGGCGAAGACGCCACCGTGGTGGAACCTACGGAAGACAGCGCGGAAGAAGCCACCGTTCCCATGCAGAGCGGTCCGGTGAGTCCTTTCGCCGCCATCGAGGCCGGCTTCAAGGCCCTGTACATAGATTACAAGAAAGAGCGTGCCGAATACAACCGCGAGCAGGACGCCCAGCGGGAGGAGAACATGGCCAAGAAGCAGGCCATCATAGAAGAGCTCAAGGCCCTGGTGGAAGAACCCGGGGACATGAAGGACGCCTTCCCCAAGTTCCGGGACATTCAGAACCGCTGGCGGGAAACCGGCCCGGTACCCCAGCAGCATTTCCGTGACATCAACGATACTTACCAGCTGCATGTGACCAAGTTCTACGACTTGGTAGACATAAACCGGGAGCTCCGGGACCTGGATTTCAAGAAGAACCTGGAGGCCAAGACCGTCTTCTGCGAGCAGGCCGAGGCCCTCGCGGAGGATGAGAATGTGGTGGAAGCCTTCAAGGAACTCCAGAAGCTGCACGAGCAGTGGAAAGACCTGGGCCCCGTGGCCAAAGAATACCGGGATGCCATCTGGGAGCGTTTCCGTGCCGCCACCTCGGTGATCAACAAGCGCTACCAGGCGCATTTCGAAGGCCAGAAAGCCCAGCAGGTGGCCAATCTGGAAGCCAAGGTGGCCCTCTGCGAGGAAGTGGAGGCCATTGCCGAAAAGGAAATCACCTCTTCCACGGAATGGAACGCCCTCAGCCGCAAGATCGAGGAAATCCAGGCCCGTTGGAGGGAAATCGGCTTTGCCACCCGCAAGGAGAACCAGAAGGTATACGAGCGTTTCCGCGCCGCCTGCGACAAGTTCTTCGAGCGCAAGCGCGCCTCCTTCACGGAGTTCAAGGACAGCATGAACGCCAACCTGGAGAAGAAGATGGCCATCATTGAAGAGGCCGAGTCGCTCAAGGACAGCACGGACTGGAAAGCCACCAGCGACCGTCTGATCGAGCTCCAGAAACAGTGGAAGGAGATTGGCGCCGTTCCGCGCAAGAAGTCGGAGCAGATATGGAAGCGTTTCCGGGCAGCCTGCGACGCCTTCTTCACGGCCCGCGACAACCGCGGCAAGGGAGGCAACGAGTATGCCGCCAACCTGGAGGCCAAGCGCGCCCTCATAGCGGAAATCAAAGCCTTTGAAGGGGAAGCCGGAGCAGAGGCCCGGAAGGATTTCGCAGAGCGTTGGAACGCCATCGGCTTTGTGCCGTTCAAGGAGAAGGAAGCCATTGGCGCCGCCTATCGCGAAGCCATGGCGGAGAAATTCCCGGGATTCAGCGCCCGCGGCGCCCGTCCTGCCGCCCTCCGGGGGAATGCCCGGACCGATAGGGAGCGCCGTCCCCTTACGGAAACCGACCGCCTCAAAGAGCAGTATACCAAGCTGCAGCAGGAAATTCAAACGTACGAGAACAATATCGGATTCTTCGGACTGTCCGCCGGAGCGGAGAAGCTCAAGGCCCAGATGCAGGAGCGGATAGATGCTGCCAAAGCGCAGCTGGAAGACCTCAAGACCCAGATCCGGGCGAAGGAGGCGGAGGAAGGACAGGAGTAATTGCTTATGGACAAGAATTCTATCATCGGCTTTGTCCTGATAGCCCTCATCATGTTCGGCTTCATCGGGTATCAGAGCCGTCAGGTTTCCAAGCAGCAGGAGGAACAGGCGCGTCTGGATTCCATAGCGGCGGTCCAGGCTTATGAGCAGTACAAACTGGACAGCGCCTGGCGGGCGGAACATCCGGAGGCGGCCCTTGCCCAGGAAGAGGCTCAGGCTGCCGCAGCGCAGGCGCCTGCCACTGCCATGGCCGTCTATTCGGATTCCCTGCTCAATGCCGCTGCGGTTTCGGCAGAGACTGCCTATGTTACCCTGGAGAACGAAAAACTGGAGGTGAAGTTCACCACCCGTGGCGGACAACCCTGGTCGGTGCGGGTGAAAGGCTTCTCTACATACGGGAAAGAGGACCTTTACCTGATTCCCGAAGGGCAGTCGCAGCTGGGCTATGTGGTGTACGCCCCCACTGCGGTGGATACCCGCAAGTTCAATTTCCAGTATGTGGCCGAAGCTTCCTCGGATTCCACCGTGGTCATGCGCCTTCCTTTCCAGGGCGGCGGATACATCGAACAGCGTTATACCCTGCTCAAGGATTCCTATTCGCTCAACGAGATGGTTTCCTTTGTGGGCATGCAGGACCAGCTTCCCCGCAACGTGAATTCCATCGACGTGGACTTCGAGGCCGTGATTCCCCGCATGGAGAAGGGCTACAAGAACGAGAGCCAGTACTCCCGCCTCAACTACTATTTTCCGGACGACAACAAGCCTGCCAACATCGGCAACGGAAGGGACGGGAGCAAGCGCTTCGACAACAATATCGAGTGGTTCGCCTTCCAGCAGCAGTTCTTCTCGGCCATCATGCGGGCCCCCAACAACTTCAGCTACGGGGAATTCTCGCTCAAGTTTGCCGGAAAGGACAATCCGGAGAACAACCTCATGCGCTGCAGCGCCCTCATGCGGGCCGATATCCAAACCGGATCGGCCGACATCCAGGTGCCCTTCGAATTCTACTTCGGCCCCAACAACTACAAGGGCCTCAAGGCTTACGGACATGCCTATGAGAAGGTGATCCCGCTGGGTGGCAAGGTTATAGGCGTTTTCACCAAATACGTGATTATCCCGCTCTTCGACTGGCTGTCCAAGTTCATCTCCAATTACGGCATCATCATCCTGCTCATGACCATTTTCATCAAGATTGTGGTGCTGCCGTTTGCCTACAAGAGCTATTCTTCCAGTGCCAAGATGCAGGCGCTCAAGCCTTTCCTGGACAAGATCAACGCCAAGTATCCCAAGCAGGAGGATGCCATGAAGAAGCAGCAGGAGACCATGGAGCTGTATAAGAAAGCCGACGTGAACATGATGGGCGGCTGCCTGCCCATGCTGCTCCAGATGCCCATCCTGTGGGCCATGTTCCGTTTCTTCCCGGCCTCCATCCAGCTTCGCCAGGAGCCGTTCCTGTGGGCCGAAGACCTCAGCGCCTACGACGACATCATCCACTGGGGCACCAGCATCCTGGGCATGGACCACATCTCGCTCTTCGCCTTGCTGATGGCGCTCTCCATGTTCTTCTATTCCCGCATCACCATGCAGAATCAGAGCACGGGAAACGACCCCAATGCCAAGATGATGCAGTTCATGAGCCTCTATATGATGCCCATCATGATGTTCTTCATCTGCAACAACCTTTCTTCCGGCCTTAGCTACTATTACCTTCTTTCCAACCTCATTACCATGCTGGAAACCTGGGTTATCAAGAAGTGGATCGTGAAGCCGGAGCAGATTGTGGCCAAGGTGAAGGCTGCGGAGAACAAGCCCGCACCCAAGTCCAAATGGCAGCAGCGGCTGGAAGAAGCCCAGAAGATGCAGCGCCAGATGGAACAGCAGCAGAAAAAAGGCCGCAGATAATGAGGCGTTTCCTTTTATTGACCCTTTCCCTCCTCTGCCTTCTGCAACCTTTGCAGGCGCAGCGGAGGGATTCTGTATATACGGCCTCCGAGCGGTTTAAATGGCAGAAAACCGTCGCTCCTGCCGTCCTCCTGGGCGCTGGTGCAGCCGGAACCCTCAGCCCCTGGTACAGGACCAACATCAACGAGAATATCCGGGACAGGGCCATTGAGATGCGGCAGTATTACAGCGGAGGCCGGGAACTTTCCTTCGACAACTATCTGCAGTATGCTCCCTTTGCGGGATACGCCGCGGGGATGCTCATCGGCGGGGGAGAGCACGGTATCTGGGAGCAGGCCCTGGCTGTGGGTACTTCCGTTATTTTTACCGCCATCATCTCCGGTTCCATGAAGGAATTGTGCGGCGTTCTGCGCCCGAACGGAGTCAACCGCCAGTCTTTCCCCTCCGGCCACACGGGTACGGTCTTTCTGGGCGCTGAACTGGTTCGCTTGGAATTCGGCCCCTGGTGGGGATTGGCGGCCTATTCGGCAGCCTTTGTAACCGCCTTCATGCGAATTTACAACAACTGGCACTGGACCACGGACCTCATGGCCGGTGCGGCTATCGGCATTTTCTGCGCCAACGCAGGCTATTGGCTGCTCCCTTGGGAGCGGAAACTCTTCAAACTGGACGCCAAGTCGGCCGGTTCCCCGCAGGCATCGGTAACACCCTATCTGGCACCTACCCCCGTCGGATCTTCCTATGGAATGTCCTTAGCACTCCGTTTCTGATGATCGCCCAGTCTTTGCAAACCATCCGTGAGGCGCTGCCTCCTTCCGTTTCCCTGGTGGCGGTTTCCAAGTTCCATCCGGTAGAAAGGCTAATGGAAGCCTATGACGCCGGGCAGCGCATCTTCGGCGAGAACCGGCCCCAGGAACTGGCGGCCAAGGTGCCGATGATGCCCGGAGACGTGGAATGGCACTTCATCGGCCATCTCCAGACCAACAAGCTCAAGCTGGTGCTGCCGTATGTGAGCCTGGTCCAGAGTGTGGATTCCCTGCATCTTTTTGAGGCTATAAAGGACTGGGCCAAGGCAGGCGGCAGGGTAGTGGATGTGCTGCTGGAGCTGCATCTTGGGGCCGAAGAGACCAAGCACGGCTTCTCGGAAGAGGAGATTCTTTCCCTCTGCCAGTCTGAGCGAAGCGAAGAATCCGTCCGGATCCGGGGCCTCATGGGAATGGCTTCCAATACGGAGGATGAAAAGCAGATAGACCGTGAATTTGCGCGGATCGAATCTCTGTTCCACCGGATTCAGGCCATGGGGCTTCCGCATTTCGACCAGCTGTCCATAGGCATGTCCGGCGACTGGCCCATCGCCGTGCGGCATGGCGCCACCATGGTCCGGATAGGTACGGATATCTTCGGGCCCAGGGAGTATTGAAAGGCGTTTGGATCCGTTTTTTCCGACGGGTGACGGAAGTATGGCGGAAATTCATTAATTTTGCAGCCGAAAGGGACTCCGGGGATGCAAGACAATTCCAAAATTAAGGTTTGCGTGGGGCTTTCCGGCGGGGTGGACTCGTCGGTTGCCGCCTACCTGCTAAAGCAGCAGGGGTACGACGTCTTTGCCATGTTCATGCAGAATTGGCACGATGCCGACGCCACCCTGCACGGAGACTGCGAGTGGGAGGAGGACCGTTTCGTGGCGGAGATGGTGGCCCGGAAAATTGGCATACCCTTTTACTTCGTGGACTTGAGCGCCCAGTACCGGCAGCGTGTGGTGGACTATATGTTCGACGAGTACTCCAAGGGCCGCACGCCCAACCCGGACGTGCTTTGCAACCGGGAAATCAAGTTTGACGCCTTTCTGGAAGTGGCCCTGAAGTACGGGGCCGACTACGTGGCGACAGGACATTATTGCCGGAAAGGGGAGATTCCCGGCAAGGCCGGGAATGAGGCTCCCGTGTACCGTATTTTGGAGGGGACGGATCCCAACAAGGACCAGACGTATTTCCTGTGCCAGCTGAGCCAGGAGCAGCTTTCCCGGACGCTGTTTCCCATCGGCCATCTTACAAAGCCGGAAGTTCGGCGCATAGCCAGGGAGGCGGACCTCCCTTCGGCCGAAAAGAAGGACTCCCAGGGCATCTGCTTTGTGGGGAAGGTGGACCTGCCCACTTTCCTCAAGCAGAAGCTCGCTTCCGTAGAAGGAGACATCGTTGAGGTTTACGAAGCCTATTATGCCTCCGACAAGCTGTACCAGTGGCAGCAGGAAACGCTCACCGGCCTGCTCCGGGAGGGCGTTTCCCTGGAGAGGACCGTGCAATATGCACCGGAGGAGAAGGTGCTCACAAGCGATGGCAAGCCTCTGGGAGAGAGCCCTTTCAACGGCGAAAAGGTCCGGAGCCTTACGGATGCTGTGCTGGAAAGGCTTTCCCTGCCGGTCCGCTACGACATCAAGTTTGAAACCGAAACTTACCGCAGCGGCCGGAAACACGTGAAGAAAACCCGCTACAAGGAAAATCCTTACGGCCGGATTGTGGGGACGCACGAAGGGGTGCAGTTCTATACCATCGGCCAGCGGAAAGGCCTGGGCGTTGGCGGACATGCCCATCCTGTATTTGTGCTGGATACTAACACGGAGACCAATACGGTATATGTGGGCGAAGGACATAACCACAAGGGACTCAGCCGCTTCTGTTTGCGCATAGACCCTTCGGAGGTGCACTGGATCCGGACGGACCTGGCTATGCAAGCCGGAGAAATGCGCCGGTACAGGGTGCGCATCCGTTACCGTCAGCCCCTTCAGGGCGCTACGCTTCTGATGCGGGAAAGCGGCCTCTATATCCTTTTCGATGCTCCCCAGCGGGGCATTTCCCCCGGTCAGTTCGCCGTATGGTACACCCGGGACGAGATGCTGGGGAGCGGCGTCATTTCCCCGGCAGATCAAGCCCTTCCGTGAACTGCTCCTGCGGTTTTTGGGATAAAATGGATAGGAATTGAAAAAAAATGTTTATATTGCGAATCCCAGGCATATGTGCCCGGGATAATACAATTGCCACATGATTAACAAGAAGATAGTTATCAACTACGAAGAGTACGCATCCGTGGAGGAGATGCTCCCGGAAGACCAGGAGCTGGTAAGGGCGGCCCTGGAAGCGCAAAAAGGTTCTTATTCACCCTATTCCAAGTTTCAGGTGGGAGCGGCTCTCAGGCTGGAGAACGGGGTAATTGTAAAAGGTGCCAACCAGGAGAACGTGGCTTATCCTTCCGGTTTGTGCGCGGAACGTACGGCCATGTTTGCCGCCGGCGCCAATTATCCGGATGTTCCCTTTGATACCCTGGCCATCGCGGGCTCGGACCATTGGGTGCTTTGCGAAAGCCCGGCTTCTCCCTGCGGCAATTGCCGCCAAGTAATGGCCGAATACCAGAAAAAACAGGGGAAGCCCTTCAAAATCATTTTGACTGGCAGCAAAAGAATCCGCAAGTTTTTCAAGGTAGACGATCTTCTCCCCATCATTTTTGACAGTTTGAAAGTTTGATTTTGCCAGTTCTTTAAAAATTTATACCTTTGCAGCGGGAAAGTCTTACACGACCAGCTCCCTCTGAATCCCCCCAGGGCAGGAATGCAGCAAGGGTAGGAGGTCGTAGCGGTGCGATGTAAGTAGCTTTCCCTTTTTTTGTTATGACAGCAGTTTATACCCTTACTTCTTCCCTGCACGACGAGGCCGGCGTGGCCCGGATCAGCGATGCCTTCTTAAAGGCGGTGTTCCCGGCGGGGGACTACGATTTCCGCGGAGCCGATTTCTCCGACTTCGGCACGCATGAGCTGGACCTCATTTATGTGCGCACCGGGGGTGCGGAGGGCATTTTCAAGAGCCTTCTGCCCGAAATGCTGGCCAGGGGGACCGAGCGTTATTACCTCCTGACTTCGGGGAAGAGCAATTCCCTGGCGGCCTCGCTGGAGATTCTTTCCTACCTGAAACAACAGGGGCTGAAAGGGGAGGTGCTCCACGGGAACGAAGCCTGGCTGCAGAAGCGCATCCAGACGCTGGAAACCGTTGCAGCCGCCCGGAAGCGGCTTTCGGGCGCCCGGATTGGGGTAATCGGCCAGCCTTCGGACTGGCTCATCGCCAGCCATGCCAATCCCATGGCCATCATGGACCGGCTGGGCGCCCGGGTAGTGGAAGTGCCCATGGAAGAGCTGCTTCAGGAAATTGCCAAGGCGCCCGGGAACGAAGCCCCGAAAGAGGAACCCATGGAAGACAAGGTACGGAAATCCTTCCCTGGGGCCACGCAGATTTATCACGCGCTGGAAGTGTTGCTGGAGCGTCATCAGCTGCAGGCCTTCACCCTCCGTTGCTTCGATTTGCTCACCACCGTGGGCAATACCGGCTGCCTGGCCCTGGCCTCCTTCAATGCCGACGGAACTCCCGCCGCCTGCGAAGGGGATGTCCCGGCCCTGCTTTCCATGATGATCGCCCAGGCCCTCACCGGCTGTACGGGTTTCATGGCGAATCCCGCCAGGATAGACACGGAGACGGGCGAAATCCTCTTTGCCCACTGCACCGTACCCTTCAACATGGTAAAATCCTGGCAGTACGACACCCATTTCGAGTCGGGAATCGGCGTGGGCATCCACGGGGAGCTGCCGGAAGGCCCGGTGACCGTATTCAAGGTCTCAGGAGACCTGGAGCGCCATTTCGCGGCCGAAGGGGAACTGCTGTACAACCAGTACGAGGAGAATCTCTGCCGTACCCAGGTGATGCTCCGCCTGAGGCCGGAGGACGCCCGCTACTTCCTCTCCAACCCCATCGGCAACCATCACATCGTGCTCCCGGGGCACTGCAAAGCCCTTTTGGAAGAATTGCTTTAGCTATATGGAACACTTGCTCTTGCATCACGGAATCAAACCCACTCCCAACCGCCTGCTCATCGTGCGGGCCCTGGAAGAGGCCGGTCGGCCCTTGTCCCTGATGGAACTGGAGGCGGGACTGGAAACCATCGACAAAAGCAACATCTTCCGCGCACTTGCCCTTTTCAAGAAGGCGCACCTGGTGCATGTGCTGGAAGATACGGGCGATGGCGTGCGTTACGAACTCTGTCACTCCCATTCGGGCGACCACGACGACGACGTGCACGTGCACTTTTATTGCACGCGCTGCCACAAAACCTATTGTCTGGAAGACACTCCCATCCCGGAAGTACCTGTGCCTGAGGGATTCAGTCTGGAGACTGTGAGTTATCTGCTGAAGGGTGTCTGTGCAGAATGTCTTGGATGACGAGTCCGGCCAGGGTGAAGCCGAAGATTCCTGTAATGTGTACAAAAGTCCCGTTGATGACGGCCTTGGAACTGTCTTCGGGGACGTCCGTGGGGAGAGCGCCCAGATTGGGCAACACCTCCTGGCCGTAAACGCAGAGGAACGGCTTGGCGGGCCATTTTTTCTCCCTGCGCATCTTTTTCCGGATGGCGGCGCCCAGCGGACAGCCGCGCACCTCGGCGAAGGGAGCCACCTCCACTCCGGTAGGGGACAGCTTGAGCGCGGCGCCCAGGGAGGAGAACAGCGTGGTGTCCTCCAGGGCCGCCGCCCGCAGCATCAGGTCCATCTTGTCTTTGAGCGAATCTATCGCGTCCAGCACGTAGTCGTATTCTCCCAAAGAGAAGCTTTCCGCCGTTTCGGCCGAATAGACTTTCTGGATGGCTTTTATATTGGCGTCCGGATTGATTTCCAGGAGTCTGTCCTGAAGCACTTCAACTTTTACTTTACCTACAGTCCCAGGCGTAGCCATCAGTTGCCGATTCACGTTGGAGGCGCTCACGCAGTCGGAATCGACCAGCGTCAGGCGCCGGATGCCGCTCCGGACCAGGGCCTCCGCGCACCAGCTGCCTACGCCTCCGACGCCAAAAAGAATGACCGAAGACTCCTGCAGCCGCTGCATCCCTGCAGGGCCTACGAGACGTTCGGTCCGGCTGAAAATGGATTTCTCCAGGTCTGTCATAGCCAGGTGCCCAGGATTTCGGCCACATCCCTCCAGACATCTTCCTTGCCCAGCTCATTCAGGATCTCGTGCCGCATCTTGGGGTATACCTTGCTGGTCACCTGGGCATAGCCGCGGTTTCGGAGGAAGGAAACCGCCTGGGCGAACTTCTTCATCGAGACGATGCAGGGGTCTTCGGCCCCGGCGATGAAGTGGATGGGAAGCTTAGGGGCCGTGACGGTCCAGCCTTTCTCCGAATAGGTGTCCCGGAGCAGCTGCATCAGCGCCCGGTAGCCGTTCACCGTGAAGGGGAAGCCGCAGAGGGGGTCGTTGTTGTAGGCCTGCACATTGGCCTTGTTGGTGGAGAGCCAGGCGTTCGTGAGCCCTTCGGCCTTGAATTTTTTTTCGTAGGCGCCGGTGGACATTTTCTCCAGCATGGGGGAACGGTAGCGCTCTCCCTTGAAAAGGCCGATGACCCGGGTGAGGAATACTCCCGTTCCGGCAGCGCCGTTTTTGGAAGGGCTGCCGCAGACCACCAGTCCGTCGATCTGGGAGTCGTACTCCTTGATGAAGCAGCGGACGATGAGGGAGCCCATGCTGTGGCCGAAGAGGAAAAGTTTGAGGCCGGGATACTGGTTCCTGGTCCACTGGACTACGCTAAGGACGTCTTTTATGATTCCGGTCCTGGCTTTCTTTCCAAAGTAGCCCAGGTCTTCTGCCGATGCGGCCGTGGCCCCGTGTCCGCGAAGGTCCGGAATCACGCAGGCATAGCCCTGCTCGGACAGATAAGTCATGAAAGGGAAATAGCGTTCCTTGTGCTCGGCCATTCCATGGATGAGCACGACGGCGGCTTTGGGGGACTCCGGCGCTATTACGGCGGTAGAAAGCTGGATGTCGGGGGAGGAGACAGTTGTCAGGTTCATGGTTCAAAACGGTTAAAGATTTCCGGAAGGGGAGATTCGGTTTTTATGGTGCGGCCCGTATAAGGGTGACGGAAAACCAGGGTGGCGGCGTGCAAGGCCAGCCGGCGGAGCGGGTTGGTCTGCGCCCCGTATTTCTCGTCCCCGGCGATGGGGTGTCCCAGGTCGGCTGCATGCACGCGGATCTGGTTCTTCCGGCCGGTCTCCAGGGAGAATTCCACCTGGGCATAGCGGTTGCGCCCGTGGTGGAAGCCGCCCAGCACCTTGTAGTGGGTGATGGCCAGCTGCCCGTCTTTTACTTCCTCCCGGAAAGAGTTCATTTTAAGGGATTTGGGATTTTCTATGAGCCAGGACTGGACAGCGCCTTGAGGCTTTTCCGGCATGCCTTCCAGGAAGGCCACATACTTCCGCTCCAGCACCAGGTCTTTCCACCTGCTTTGGAGCAGATCCTTGGCCCGTTCGCTTTTGGCAAACACCAGCAGGCCGGAGGTCCCTTTGTCTATGCGGTGGACTATCCATATCTTGGCCGTGGAACGGTCCGGGGTCCAGCCTTCCAGCAAATCCTCTTTCCGCTGCATGCGGGCGCACACTTTCACATACTGGTTCAGGATGGCATAGAGGGTGGTTTCCCGGTGGCCGGACTTGGCCGCGCTGCCCCGGGCGGTAGAGACGCAAAGCATGCCGGAGGGCTTGTCCGCCACCAGGTAGTACTCGTCTTCAAAGGCAATCTTCACGCCCGCCTTCAGGACTTCCTCCAAGGCCTCGTCCCGGGCGGCCCTGGCAATGGAAACGCCTTTGGGCAGCACTACCAGCCGGTCTCCCTTGAAAAGGGGCTGGTCGAAGGCTGTGCAGGTTTTCCCGTTCACCTGCACCTGCCCTTTGGAGAGCATGTTCTTTACTCCGGTGCGCGACTGGGTGGGGAACAGGGTAAGGAGGTATTGCAGCAGCGGGGCGTCACCGCTTACAGTGAATTTTTGTCCGCTCATAATTCTTCTATCAGTTTGTGCAGGGGCCTGGGCAGGAGTTTCTGGAAATGCGCCTTCATTCCGGCGGGTACCAGGATGGTCTCCAGCGACTCGCAGTCGTCGAAGGCGTCTTCGCCGATGGCCTCCAGGGCCTTGTTCAGGCGGATCTGGTACAGGTTTATACAGCCTTGGAAGGCATAAGGACCTATTACGCGGGTGCTGGCCGGGAGGGAGATTTTCTCCAGCTGCCAGCAGTCTACGAAGGCGCTGTCCCCGATGCTCAGAAGGCCGGTGGGAAGCTTGATGGAAACGAGCTCCCCGCATTCGGCGAAAGCCCCGGCGCCGATGTGGGTGACGGAATTGGGAAGTTTTATCTTTTCGAGGAAAGAAGAACGCTCTTCCAGCGGAATATCTTCGCCTATCTTTCGTTCGGCCATGTAGTCCTGGAAGGCGAAAACCTGGTCGCAGATTATCTCACAACCCTCTTTTACAGTTACTTCCGAGGGGAAGTTCTCCGCATCCAGCAGATACTTCCCATCGGCCGAATAACAAAGGCAATTGTCGTCGTCCCACACATCCCGTTCAAGCTCTTCCTCAGAAGGGGCTGTGGGGATGCCGAGGATTTCTTCCAGCGTCATAATCAGAAATTTTTAACAAAGTCGACGTCTTTTTTCAACATCACTTTGGGCTCCATGGCCGATACTTTCTGGAACAGTTTGAACTGGTAGGCGGGGGAGAGGTACACGCGGTGTTCGTTCTTTCCCTTGCGCCACCATTTGTAAAAGGCGATGGGATCTGTATCGTAAGGAATCTTGGCCTCCACCTCCGACGTATAGCCGGGAAAATCGATGACCATCTTGAGGCCTGTGATGCGCCTGTAATATTCGTAATCCGCCCTCCTGAGCTTGGAAACCAGCGGGCCGAAGACCTCGATCTGATCTACCTTGAGGGTTTTGTCCCTGACCACCATCTTGTGGATGCGGACAGGATCCTGCTGGAGCCATTCCCCGATTTTCAGGGTCACCGGACCATCCTCGCACTCCAAGGTGAGGAGGTCCGAGGAAAAGTAAATCTTTTCACTGTCCAGGGGGTGCAGGTCCATGTTTCTTTAGGTTACACTGCAAATATATGAAAAAATTTTCGTTTTATCGTAATTTTTTTTATATTTGGCAGTCCATTAAAGCACATAACCATTAAACTCAATTGAATATGACTTACAAAATCATTGACATTCAGGGTATCGGTCCCGTGTATGCCGAAAAGCTCACCGCCGTCGGCATTGAAACCGTAGATCAGCTCCTCGAGAAAGGAAAGGACGCCAAGGGCCGCAAGGCTCTGGAGGCCGAAACCGGCATCCGCGGAGACCTCATCCTCACCTGGGTGAACCATGCTGACCTGTTCCGTATCAAGGGTGTCGGCCCTCAGTTCTCCGAGCTGTTGGAGGCTTCCGGCGTGGACACCGTGAAGGAACTCCGCAACCGCAACGCCGCCAACCTGGCCGCCAAGATGCTGGAAGTGAATGAGGCAAAGCATCTGTGCAAGCGTACTCCCGTGGAGAAGGAAATCCAGAAGTACATAGACCTTGCCAAGCAGCTGGAACCGGTGGTAACCTACTAAGAGGCATTTCTCCTAAACGAAAAAACGGGGCGGACCTTTTTGGGGCGGCCCCGTTTTTCGCTTTTTTGTGGAAGAACAATAGCCCGGAAGTGTTGGACGGGCGCCAAAAATCACCATAAATAGGTATTGACGACCTTCTGCCTTAACTGTATTTTTGCGCGTTATTTCAAAGAAGGCATGAACAGAAGCGTTATTACTTTCATTGGATTCATGTTGGTGGCTTGCTGCCTCAGCGCGCAGGTGATGCCCCAGCAGACGGGAAGGCTCACGGTGGGTGGCTACGGCGAGGTGGCCCTGACCCGCAATTTATACAGTGACAGTCCCTATATCTATGCCAAGCCGGCCAATTATGCCAATTCCCCCGGGCACGGACGTTTCGACATTCCGCATGCCGTGGTGTATCTGGGCTACGACTTCGGCAAGGGCTGGACGATGCAGACGGAAATTGAGTTTGAGCATACCGGCACCGGCGCAGCCCTGGAGCGTGAATACGAAGAGGCCGGCGAGTTCGAGCAGGAGATTGAAAAGGGCGGGGAAGTGGAACTGGAGCAGTTCTGGCTCCAGAAGAGTTTCTTCCCGCAGCTCAACGTGCGCATCGGTCATATCGTAGTGCCGGTGGGCGGCCTGAACAACGCCCATGAGCCGCTGAATTTCTTCACCGTCTACCGTCCGGAAGGCGAATACACCATTTTCCCTTCCACCTGGCACGACACGGGCATCAGCATCTGGGGCCAGGCAGGGGACTGGCGTTACGAGGCCCTCATGGTGGCCGGCCTGGACGCCTTCATGTTCAATACCGACAACTTCATCAAGAAAGGCGCCGGCTCTCCCTATGAGTTCAAGGTGGCCAACACCCTGGGTTTTGCCGCCCGCATAGACAACTATTCCATCCGCAACACGCGCCTGAGCCTGAGCGGTTACGCCGGCAATTCCATGCACAATTCCTATCCCAACGACCTCAAGGGCGAGGGACTCATCTACAACGACGTCAAGGGCACGGTGCTCATCGGCTCCTTCGACTTCGTCTATTCCGGCAAGCGCCTGTTGGCCAGGGGAAATGCCGATTATGCCACGCTCTCCGACTGCGCCGCCATCAGCAAGGCCAAGTCTGTGCGCGCCGCCAACGATTCCCCTTATTCCCGCAATCCGGTGGGACGGGCCGCCTACGCTTTCGGCCTGGAGGCGGGCTATGACATCCTGCCTTGGTTCAAGCCCAAGGACCGGGAGCAGAAACTTTATGTGTTCGGCAGGGGAGAGGCTTACAACTCCTATATTCCGGCCGAAGGGCAGCAAAGTGCCACCTATACCCGGCGTATCCGGGTGGCGGCCGGCCTCAACTGGTATCCGGTTCCCCAGATAGCCGTCAAGTGCGAGTACTCCTACCGATTCCTGGACAGCGCCTACAACAACGAACCCTCCATTTCCCTGGGCGTGGCCTATATGGGATTCTTCAACCGATAATATTAACCAATAAAATTGATGATAATGAAAAAAATTGCTAAAATCTTCTTCGCGGCGATGGCTGTGTTCGCCGTGGCCGCTTGCAACAAAGACGATGGTCAGGAAACCGGGCTTACGGATTATGAGAAAGCCATCCAGACCCTCACCAAGAATTATGTGGAGAATGTCATCTATGCCACTTATGGGAATCTGGCCTCGGCCGGCAACGACCTGTATGAAGACCTGTTGGCCATCAAGGAAGCCGGCGTAGACAAGATCAGCCAGAGCGGCATAGACAAGGCCTGTACCGATTTCCTGCGCGCCCGTGCCTACTGGGAAGCCTCCGAAGCCTTCCTGTATGGTGCCGCAACAGACTTCAGCATCGACCCGCACATCGACTCCTGGCCCCTGGACCGCCAGCGTCTGGCCAACAACCTGAGCAATTCCAAGGTGGTGGCCGACCTCGATGAGGAAGGTGCCGACGCCATCGACGAGGTGGGTGCCTCGGCCCTGGGCTTCCACGGCATAGAATTCATCCTCTTCCGCGACGGCGCCGCCCGCACCGTAGCCGACCTGAAGGCAGAGGAAACCGCCGACGAGTTCAAGGGGACGGGTGTGAACGGGGCACAGGAGATTATCTTTGCCACCGCCGTGGCCGAAGACCTCCGCAACTCCCTCTTCCAGCTTAATGTTTCCTGGAACCCGAACGCCCCCGCCGCCCAGAAGGAAGTGGTGGAGGACCTGGAACTCAACTGCACCGTGAACGGCACCGAGCGTACTTACGGTGAGAACATGCTGGGCGCCGCCGAGGCCGGCAGCACCTATGCCACCTGGCAGGAAGTGGCCCAGACCATCCTGGTGGGCGGCTGCGCCAATATCGCCAACGAGGTGTTCTCCTCCAAGATGGGGCAGGCCTACTCCGGAGACGACGAGAGCTATATCGAGAGCCCTTACAGCAAGAAGTCCTTCGTAGACTTCCGTGACAACATCCTCTCCATCCAGTACAGCCTGTACGGTTCTGCCGGGGCTGCTTCTCCCGCCGCCAACTCCCTTATGAGCTTCCTGGAGAGCAACCATGCCAGCGAGGCGTCGGCCGTAAAGACCACCCTCGCCGCCGCCCTCAAATCCTTGGAAACCTGCATCAACACCGGTGTGGCTTTCGTAGACAACTGTACGGCCGACTCCGGTAAGTATCACACCATCCAGAGCCAGGTGGGCGACGCCATCGACGCCATCAGCGATCTCAACGACGCCCTGGAAGAAGCCGCTGCCGCCATTAAAGACTAAAAGGCCATGAAGTACCGGAGAAATATTTCTGCCATAGCCGCGTCACTGCTATTGCTGACGGCGTGCTATACAGAAAGCAAAATAACTCCTGGTGAGGAAGGGGAAAGTGCCTATATCGGCAAGGCTGTGGGCGTTTTCGAGGCGTCTGAATGGTATCCGGGCGGCGAACTGGGCACTACGGGCAATATTTATCCCGGCTGCTACCAGGATGAGACCCCTGCCGTAACGGCACAGGGGCTCACTACCGCCTTCAACCATGGGGAATTCTTCTTCGAGCGCAATATTACCATAGCCACCGCTCCGTTCAAGGGACTGGGGCCTGCCGCGGTGCGCAAGTCCTGCCTGGACTGCCATCCCGCCTATGGCCACGGAAAACGCCAGACCGTTTATGAGGCCAATACGTCCCGTTCGGCCGGAAACGGCTATCTGCTGGTGGTTTACAAGGCTTCCGGAGAGGCCAACAACCCTTACGGTACCGACGCTACCAACGACGGTCCCTATGTGGCCGAAGTGACCGGCATGCCGCAGACCATGGCCAACGAACCTTTCCTGCCGCCCATCGACGAGTCGCAGATCAGCATTGTCTGGCACAGCGTTACCAGCATGCCTTCCGGCCTGCCCATGACTTTTGCCGACGGGGAGAGCTACTCGCTCATCTATCCGGAGGTCCTTATTCCGGAAAGTGCCTATAACACGAATCCTACGCCGCAGGCTTCTGCTGCTGCCGCCGGCACCACCGTCGGCTATCGGCTGGAGTCCACCATCGGGGTTATCGGATCGGGCATCATCGACGCCATCGACCAGGACGACATGCGCGAGCAGTACAGGGCCGAAGCCCCCTATGTGGAACTGAATCCTTCCTTCTGGGACAAGGGCGCCAACGACTTCGCTGCATCGGCCTACTACCACAACTGGCAGCCCGGAGCATACGGCGCAGGTTATGATGCAAACGGAAAGTATTATGAGCGTGACGCTTACATGGACGGTAAACTTGTGAAGAAGTTCACCTACGCCATGACCCGCGGCACCCTCCAGGACGGTGCAGGCGCCAATGCCATCTGGAACATCACCAATGTCTCCCGTCCGGACCGTCCCTTCCTTTACACCACCAACGCCTGGGCCAAGGCCATGTCGGAGAATGCCGATGTGATTGCCGCCATCAAGGCTCAGGGCGCCGCTTCGCCTTATTACTGCGATGTGAACGGTGACGGAACCGTGACGGACGAGGAGATTGCCGAGGCGGTGAACGCCCTCCTTTCGCCTTCCACCAACCAGTTCGACAATCCTTACCACAATTTTGAGCCGGAAATGACGGCCGACGAGTTCTACGACTTCATGGTCTGGCACCGCGGCCTGTCCATTCCGCGTGCCCGCAACCTCCAGTCCGAGAGCGTGCAGCGTGGCAAGACGCTGTTTACGGAAATGGGATGCGCAACCTGCCATCGGCCCAAGTGGGAAACCAAGGAAGACAACTACTGGTCTCCGGCCATGAACGGCGGCAAGCCGCTTCCGCGCTATGCGAACCAGACCATCTATCCGTATTCCGACTTCATCCAGCACCGCCTGTACATGGCCAACGACATCCACGGCACCTGGTGCCGCACTACGCCGCTTTGGGGCCGCGGACTCTCGCAGACCAACACCGGAGCTTCCGACCGTCTGCACGACTGCCGCGCCCGGAACGTGGTGGAGGCCATCATGTGGCACGGATTCTCGGAGAAGAGCGATGCCTTTGCCTCTGCGCAGAAGTTCTACAACCTCTCCAAGGAGGACAGGGATGCCGTCGTGGCCTTCATCAACGCCATCTAAGACACAAGGGAACTTGGCTGTTGCAAACAAAATAGAATCTGCTTACTTTTGTAGAGTAAAGGATAATACAAGTTGAGTATAAGCAGGACAGAAATCTGTGCAATAGCAACATTCCGGTCTCCGGTAGGGGGGAAGTTCGGTCTGCCGCGGCAGAGCGGACTTGCCCCCTCGCTGGAGGGTGAAGTGCGTCTGGAAGCCCCGTACAAGCGGCCGGAGGCGCTTAGGGGGCTGGAAGGCTTCGACCATATCTGGCTCATCTGGGGCTTTTCCTTGAATCCTCCCGCAGAAGGGCTCACAGTGCGTCCTCCAAGGCTTGGAGGCAACCAGCGGGTAGGTGTTTTTGCCAGCCGTTCCCCCTTCAGGCCCAATGGCTTGGGACTCTCCTGCGTGGAAATGTCGGCCATAGATTCAGAGAACGGAATCATCCATGTCAAAGGGGCCGATCTTGCCGACGGAACGCCCATATACGACATCAAGCCGTACGTTCCCTACACCGACGCCCATCCCGGGGCTAGGGCCGGTTTTGTGGATGCCGAGGCCTGGAAGCCGCTGAAGGTGGTTTTTAGCTGCACTCCCGGCCTTTCGGAAACGGAGGTTGCCGCCCTTGAAGAAATCCTCGCCCAGGACCCGCGGCCGCAGTATCAGGACGACCCCTCCCGGGAATACGGCCTTCTCTTCGTCGGCCATAACGTCCGTTTCAAGGTGGATGGCGACACCCTTACGGTGCTGTCCTGCGCTCCCGCAGGAACTTCGGGAAGCCTACCGTGAAAAAGCGCCTGGCCCTCTATTTTCTTGATCCCCTCCGCCGCCGAGCACGAAAACGGCCATTTTGGTGTCTGTCGGGGACAAAATCGGCCTGACGAGCACGAAAACGGCCTGTTTGGTGTCTGTCGGGGGCAAAATCGACCTGACGAGCACGAAAACGGCCTGAACCAACACGGCCGACGTAGGATTTGAGAGGCAAATCCGGAGCACGGCATTCCAATTAAGAGGCAGTATGGATGCCACCGAGTACAAGCATGTAGTTTTTGAAAATGTCCATTGTAGCGCATACGGGAAACGTTTACCCGCCGGAGGTGGTGGGACCGGAAAGCATGTACGCACTCATCAGGGACTATGGTATCATCCCCTTCTTCGAGAACCCCATTCCGGGCTTTTCCATTGAGGAACATACCTCGCCCCAGGCCTGGTTCACCTCCGACACCCTGGGCCCCTGGGACTGGAAAATTGCCTGTGTCCAGAGCGGCGATATTGCCTATGGAAAGTTCCTGTGGGGTGGGAAAGCCGCTTTTGCAACGGTGGAAGTGTACCGCGAGCTGATGAATTGGCGACGCGCACAGAAGAAGTATCGGCCCGGTGCCGATCAGGCAAAAGTGCTGGAATACCTGCAGGAGCACGGCAGTGTGTCTGTCCCGGAAGTGCGTAAGCTGCTGGGCGTCAAGAAGAGCGCCGCCGATGCGCTGCTTGGCAAGTTGCAGCAACAGACGCGCCTTGTTACGGGCGACATCCAACGGGTCTTTGCCGGTGCGGACCTGCACTATTCCGGCTGGCAGCGAAGCTCTTTCTGTAGCCCGGAATCGCTCTTTGAAGACCTGGACTTTCCTTTTCCCGGTTTCACGCCCCGCAGCCTGCATTCTTCGCTTTCGCCGGAGGAGTCGCTGGCTTTTGTAAAAGAAACGGTGCTCCGCAAAGCCGGCCCCGTGCCCCAAAAGCTTCTGGATAAATTGTTGCTTTAACCCAAGTTTCCGCCATTGCTCTGGATTTGCGTGGAGCTAATGCGCTAATTGGTAGGTTGTTACGTAAAACGACCCGGGCGGCTTTACCCTGGGTCTTTTTGCATAATCGGCCGATAATCAATTGTTTCCGTTCACGCCTTGCCCCGCCCCGAATCATCAGAGGGGAGGCTGGCAACCACCGAACTTTCAAAATTTGTAATGTTTAGGGTCTAAACCGTTAACTTGCACAATGTTAATAACTTTGTTCATTTTCTTTCAATTTTGGTTTGCAAAAGCTATAATTTAAGGTTATATTTGTGACTTGACAAGCGGGAAAAACAATCTTACCTTAGTTTTGAACATGGCAGTTTTAAGCCCATATTTTGTGCTTTCTGGCGTACTTATGTACGGAATTAGAGACGTTGTTCAAAGCTAAGAAACATTCCCGAAAGCCGGGAATGTTTCTGTCATTATTGCATAATCTTTAAAAGTTGCTGAACGTTGTCCAGCTTGTATTGGATTCCGCGCTGGTCTGCAGGGCGGCAGGGAGGTTCGTGAAGAGGTCGAAGCCGGTCCAGGCCTCTATCTGATCCACGCTCACGGCGTAGTCCCTATAGTCCTTGTCCTTCAAATCCTGATGGGGCAGCCAGAAGCCGATGGCCGAGGCGGCCGTCACGGTGCCGCCGCTCCAGGTGACCTTCAGCAGGGCCTTCCAGTAGTAGTTGGGCACCGGGAGCGTCTTGCTGTCGCGGCTGTTAACGATGGTCGTGATGTCCTCCGTGCCGTTGGTCTTGTTGCGGAAGGCGGCGCCCGTTACCACGTACACCGTGTCGCAGGACGACACCAGCCCCTGTACGGCGCTCTCCAGGTTGTTCCAGATGCCGCCGTTGAAGCCGTTCTGAATCTGGGGCGTGATGTTGGTCATATAGAACGTCTGGTCGCACATGGCGTCCACTCCGTTGCGGTCTGAACTTGCTATCTGGTGCCCGCGGGAGTACAGGTTGGAAGCGTAGTTCGGCGTAGAAATACTCACTCCGTAGGCTCCGGAAGTGCAGTTGGTCTGCTTGGCCGTAGGGACATCGGGGTCGTAGGCCCACTGGTCGGAGCGCCCGCTGCCGTTGGTATGGTTGTAACAGAGCGGATAGGCCACCCAGTAGGAGGCGTACATTTCCGGGTCGTAGAGGCAGATGTAGTTGCGCTGGGCGCTGCCGCCCAGCGTGGCTTTGTGGATGAGGGGGTAGAGGTCGCCGAGCGTGGAGGTGGTGGTCCCGTTCATTCCGGACGTGGTCCATGCGGGCATTTCCAGCCAGGCAGGCATTTCCGCCGAGCTCCTGCGCGGGGTGGTGAAGGAACGGACGCTGCCGAAACGCTCCTCATAGCTGGACGTGCTCTCGTTCCACTCAAGGACGTATGCCTTGTAATAATATGTGGTAGCGGCGTCCAGACTTGTTAGGTCGCAGGAGAAGTCTCCGCTTGCGTCGTTGGTCCCGTCCCCGGTTATCTGCTGGTTCAGATTACCGGAGGTTGTGCCCCAATAGAAGCCCGTTTCGTATATGGTTCCTGTTGCTCCCGAGAAGGAGCCCAGGAGGGTTGCCCCTCCTGAACTTACTTCGTCGGTCCCTCCGGTAACTACGGTCGAGGTAGCCTGCGGAGTGGGGGAACTTCAGTCGACTGCTTCGTAGGTTAGTTTCAGACCAGTAATCTGGCAGTTTTTATTTGTCACATACAAATAGTAAACTGTATTTGCGGCTGTACTCGAGAGGGTATAGGTATAAGAACTGCTTGTTGTACTCCATGTCTGAATTGCACCACCTGTCACATAGGTTGCAGTTGTTGGAGCAGTTGAACTGATGCCAACCTTAGTGGATGTCGAACAACCAGAGCTATTATTTGCTACTACTTTTGTCAATTTATAACCAGAAATAGCAGGAAGTCCTAATCCCGCAACAGATGACAGCATTAAATACCCCGAATTCTGCTTTGTGTTATACAACTTGAATGTGTAATTTACTTCGTTCAAAGTATAAGTATAATCTGTGAGTGTCGTAGAGTTCGCTGTAGGCCAACCACCAGGGTTCGAGGTGAGGTCAAAAGTAAGTTCCAACTTTGTGTCCCCCGCAGCAGCTTGGGTTACTTTTATGACCGTATTAACACTATGGCTGTCAGAATTCGTCGCAGTAATCTTGATATAGGCAGTTCTCTCGCTTCCTGTATCATTAGCCGTAGCCGTATAATTGACCACCGTGCTGGAACCGGATCCGCTGGTAGAAACAGTGAGCCAGCTGGAAGCAGCCGTGCATTCTGCATCCGAGTAAGCTCCTGCGGTGACTGTACTGGTGTTGGAGTTGAAGGTGGCACCTGTAGAAGTGGACGAGGAGACAGCATCAGAAGATAATTCAATGCTTGCATCTGCTGTAATTACAGGTGTAGGTTTGACATTTGCTATCGGATAAAGCGCAAAGGCTGTTCCAGAGCTTGTCGAGGCATAGCAGGAGAATAAGGTCGAATTGAATCTAAGCACATTGCGGTTTGATGATTTGT
>ERZ842401.291-NODE-291-length-70308-cov-19.094160_pt1 | contig 70308 bp, 40 predicted proteins | sample MGYA00521270_ERZ842401 | MGnify/ENA primary metagenome ERZ842401 (study PRJEB31892, sample SAMEA3878208) | bioreactor metagenome | biome: Moose rumen | place: Sweden | collected 2011-10 | study: EMG produced TPA metagenomics assembly of the PRJEB12797 data set...
TTTATGACCTCATTATGTGGGGGCTATCTTAAATGAATTTTTAAAGTAAACTCATATAATATAATTTGCACAACAAACGATATTATTGATATAATTATAAATGACATAGTAATACCTATGTGAGAATAACTATATTGAGAATAATAATTGTAACAAAACAAAAACAAAAATGTTCTTGTAATAAAATAAGAACCGACTATTAATGATAATATCAGTACAATTAAGAAAATCTTTTTTATTCCTTCTTTTTCCATTTTCTCTATGATAAATATTAATTTTTCCAAAATTACAATAAAATCATAATACAATCCTAATTTTGGACTAATTTTTTCTCAAAAACACCTCTATTCCATTGATTTGTAATATGCAGATGACGAGGTTACATCCTTGCTAATAGGTCGTTGGTGGTTTCTTCCAATTTGGCAAAGGCACACCATTTTTTTCCAAGGTCTTTGATAGATGCACCGATAAGATAAACAGTATCATCTATACACAAGAAACGGTCGTGGGTTTTGCGAAACATTTGAACTTCAATGGCAGGATATTGAAGATTATGTCGGTCAATATCTGCCTGTAAATGGGCATCGATGTTTTTTGTATAAATGGTGGCTGATACTCCAACATCTCGTTTGTCAAGCAAAGTCAGCACAGAGTAATCTATGTAGTTATCAAAGAGAATGATACGAACTTTTGCACCTTTGATAAGGTCTGCAATCAAAATATAAGCATCAAAGAATTGCCCATCAAACAAAATGCCTTTCTCAATCTCATTTTTCCCGTCATCTAAACGCCTGAATATCTCCTCAAATTTGTGGTCATTATCTTCAAATTTCCTATCAATGTCAGATAGATGTGCGTTGAGAGCCAACTGATTGCGTTCCATCACTTCCATGCGTTGAAATATTTGTGCGTTTGCACCGATGAAATGGCGCATAGCGGTGAAGGCACGCATTATAAGAATGTTTGTTTCAATGGCTTGTGGTGAACGCAAGACACCACTTAACATTGCAATGCCATTTTCTGTAAAAGCGTAAGGGCGTTTTCTCGCACCCATCTTTATAGAATTGGATGTCGCATTTTGAGATGTCAGATTATCGTTTTCTAAAATGGATGTCGCATTTTGCGACTTCCATTTTTCAAACTCCTCTTTCGATAGTTGAAACATAAAATCTGATGGGAAACGCTCAATGTTGCGTTGTACTTGTTCATTCAAACGCCTTGTTTCAACACCATAAAGCATTGCCAAATCACGGTCAAGCATTACCTGTTGTCCCCTTATTTCAAGAATTAGATTCTCAATGCGTTCGATTGGTTGTACCTCTTCCGATTCAACCTTAACTATTTCATCTTTCTTTGCCATAATCTTTTTCATGGTCGCAAATTGCGACCTTGAATTTAATACATCGCAAAATTACTACTTTTTAGGCGATTATCCAAATAATTTTTACAAAAACACCTCCGTGCCGTTGATATGGAAAATGGCTTCCGTTGGGACTTGGCAGTTGTCGTGTTTCATATCTATATGGTGTATCTGTTGGATTTTGATGGGTTACTGTTTCAGTGCATTCTGCCGAGATTGTTGCGTAGGTTTCCTGTTTGATGAGTACCGTCGCGAGGTCTGTCTTCAGAAGGGCTGACTCCTTTGTGGAGTCTGCCTTTGTGGGGACTCAAAAAATTTTTTATCGGACAGTAATAATAAAATTCATTGCCCACAGATTAAACAGATTGTAGGTCTGTAAATATAATAAAAAGAGACGGGAGTCAGATTCCGTCTCTTTTTGTTGTATAGGGGTATGGTATGTTATTCATTATAATACACTCGGGCAACACGGGGTGATATGGAAGTGAGGATTTCATAAGTTATTGTGCCGAGTTTGTCTGCCATTTCCTCAAGAGGCAATTCATCACCGAAGATGATGACCTCATCGCCCTGTTTCACATCGGGTACATCAGTCACATCAATCATAGCCTGATCCATGCATATATTGCCTACTATTTTGCATCGTCTGCCGTGAATAAGGACCTCGCCTACTCCGTTGCTGAGATGACGGTCGAAACCATCGGCATAACCTATCGGTATCACGGCAATTCTGCGGTCCGACGAAAGGAATGTCTTACGACTATAACCCACTGATTCACCGGCATGAACTGTCTTAATCTGAAGGATAATAGTTTTCAGCGTACATACATTCTGCAGTTTCACATCCGGCAGCGAACTAAAACCATAGTGGCTTATACCCAATCTGACCATATCAAACTGATATTGTGTAAATCGCTCTATACCGGCAGAGTTGAGAATATGCTTGAGAATCTTGTAGTCAAAAGCATCAATCAGTTTGTCTGCACAGCGTGAAAATCGGTTAATCTGTTCTAATGTAAAATTGTCAAACTGCGGATCGTCAGAGCCTGCGAGATGAGAGAAAACACTGCGTATTTTGAGGTTGCTTCCGTGTATAGCATCAATCAAACGATCCATATCCTCCCATTCGAAGCCGAGGCGATGCATTCCTGAGTCAATCTTGATATGTACAGGATAGTCGGTAACTCCGGCTCGCTGCACGGCTTTGCAGAAATTATCAAGTGTGGTGAAATTATAAATATTGGGTTCGAGGTTATAGGCTATTATGGCATCCATTGCTACTTCTTCGGGGTCCATGACAATAATCGGGAGATAGATACCCTCATTTCTCAATTCCACGCCCTCGTCAGATAACGCAACGGCAAGATAATCAGCCCTGTGATGCTGCAATGTTTTTGACACTTCGACCGACCCTACACCATAGGCATTAGCCTTGACCATAGAAACAATCTTAGTTTCGGGTTTCAACAATGACCTAAAGTGATTGAGATTGGCTGACAATGCCGAGAGGTTGACCTCCAATTTTGTTTCGTGCAGCCTTTGTTCGAGAATAGCAGAGATACGCTCGAAACGAAAGTCGCGGGCTCCTTTTAGCAACACGACACGATCACGAAGTGATTGTATTCTCCGAGAAGCGAGGAAATCGTCTGTTGTGAGATATTTCTCCACAGAGCCGGATAAAAAGCGTGTTATATTGCTTCCTATCGCTATTACTTCATCAATCCGGCGGGCTGCACAAAGTTGCTCCACACGTGCATATAGTTCAGAGTCGGACATTCCTTGCTGAAGGATATCGGAGATAATAAGTGTTTTCTTCAGGTGCTTGGCATCAGCCTGCAAATCGAGCATGTCAACAGCGATATGAAGCGATGTGAGGTCGGTATTATAGCTATCGTTGATAATGAGATTGCCTTGATGCCCTTGTTTTACTTCCAATCGCATAGCCACAGGCTCAAGGTGTTGCATCATTTCTGCTATCTGCTGCGGTTGATAACCAAGGTAAAGCAACACGGCAAGACACGAACAGGCATCCTCAACAAAAAGCTGGTCGAAAGGAAATTCCGCAATCTCGTCACGATATCGGTATTTGATTATTTGTACATGCTCATTAGTATTTTGTTCTCTGTATTTTGTACTTAATATCTTGATATCAGCATCATCGGAATAGCCCCAAGTAAGATATTCGGCATTCGGGTACGTTGCCGTTATACATTTGTTAACAATATTATCGTCTTTTGGGTAGATAATTATTTCTGCGCCTTTGAAGAGTTTTATTTTCTCTTCGCATTTATCTTTGAGCGATGCAAATCCATTTTGATGAGCGTGACCGAGATTAGTCATAATACCGATAGTCGGCTTAATAATCGGTTGCAAGTGTTGCATTTCTCCTGTTCGCGAAATACCTGCTTCGAAAATGCCAAGTTGAGTATTGTTATTAAGCTGCCAAACACTAAGAGGGACACCAATTTGAGAGTTGTAACTTCTCGGAGAACGTGTTATATTATAATCATTTCTCAAGAGCATATAAAGCCATTCTTTGACAATAGTCTTGCCGTTACTGCCGGTTATTCCAATGACAGGAATATTAAATTCTGAACGCCGATATTCAGCAAGTTGCTGCAAAGCTCTCAAACTGTTTCCAACCATAAGGAATACTGCATCAGTGCATTTTTCCATATACCGCTTGCGGTTGAGGTCAGTGTCATTAATTACGAAGGCTCTCACACCTCGGTTGTAAAGTTCGGGGATATATACAGCCCCGTCGCGATGCCCTGTGTCAAGGGCAAAAAACAATGTCTGCTCGGAAAACGAAAGGCTGCGACTATCAGTCAGCAGCCAATTGATATCTATATCTCTGTCACCGGCAACCCGGGCATTTACAACTTTTGCTATTTCAAGGATTTTCATGTATGTAATATATCTTCTATATCTTTTACTTGGCGGCGAAGTACAGCATCAAACTTCATTGTATCCGTGATTGTCTTGCACGCATGGAGGACAGTGGCATGATCTCGGTGTCCTAAAGAATCACCAATATAACTCAAGGAGCGGTCGGTATATCGTTTGCTCAAATACATTGATATTTGTCTGGCAAGAGCTATTTCTCGTTTTCTCGATTTGCTATAGATAAGGGCTGTTTCGATTTTGAGATACTGGCATACGGTGTTGGCTATACGGTCGATAGTTATCTCATTGTCAGTAACATCGACTATACGGCTAACCACTTGCTCTGCGAGTTTAAGGTCAATAGGTTTGTTTGTTATTGTAGAGTTTGCCATCAGAGAGACGATAACTCCCTCCAAATCGCGTATATTCTGCTTTACATTGTTGGCAATAAATTCAACCACGTCTTCGGGTATTTCAAGTCCGTCGCGGTGTATTTTGCTCTTGAGTATATCCTTGCGGAGTTGGAAATCCGGCGCGGCAATTTCGGCAGTCAGTCCCCACTTAAAGCGGCTGATAAGACGTTTGTCAATATCTTTAATCTCGACAGGTGATTGGTCGGATGTGAATATCAGTTGTTTGCCTAATTGCTGGAGGTGGTTGAAGATATGGAAGAAAGTATCTTGAGTACCCGGTTTTCCGGCAAATCCCTGAATATCGTCAACAATCAACACGTCTATGGTTTGGTAGAAATTGATAAAATCATTACGTTTATTAGTTACCACAGCACTTGTGTACTGCATTTCAAAGGTATTTGCAGGGACATACAACACTCTCAACGAAGGGTAATTACGTTTGATAGCATTGCCTATTGCGTTGGCGAGATGTGTCTTACCGACTCCTGACCCGCCATAAACAAATAAAGGATTGAATATTGTCTTACCCGGTTTCTCGGAGATGCTCATACCGGCACTGCGAGCCAATTTGTTGCACTCGCCTTCGATAAAAGTTTGGAAAGTGCATGACTCATTGAGTTGTGCATCGAAATCCGGAAATTGCGGTTTGACATCGTAAGGCGAAACAAGAACAGTAGGTGCGACTTGAGGCTCTGCAGCACTCGGGATAGTAGTCTGCACATTATTACGGCTGTCAACCAACACTTTATATTCCAACTGGACAGGGGTACCGAACACGCGGAACAACACTTTGGCAAGCAAATCAATATAATTCTCCTCGATATATTCGTAGAAGAACTGGCTCGGAATTTGGAGGGTCAGTGTATTGTCTTCAAATTTGAGAGGCACAACAGGCGAAAACCAAGTACGAAAAGCCGATTCGCTCAAGTTGTCGCGTATTATATCAAGACATTTATTCCAATATGTTGTAAGGTTCTCCAAGATAAGTTGTGGGTTTTACGTTTGAATTTGTACGTTTGTAGTTATTAATTTCAGGTGTCGGATATTCTGATTTCCGAATCGCGAGTGCAAAATTACAACATTTCTCTGAATTGCACAAAACCGCTGATTTCATGCAAAACTCAACCTTGTCCTATCATACTAATTATCAATACATTAAACATAATAGTCTGATATTGTTGTAATTATATAACCTCAACGTTTGTAAGTAATTGAAAAACAATAACAGTTGATTTTTGAGCTGTTTTTTCAGGTGAAAACAAAGCATGTTTAAAAGTTGTTGAAAAAGCGGCATTTGAGAGAAAAATCAACTTTTTTTTATTATTTCACTATTTAGAATAGCTAAAAATAAGCAGCTTATTCGCGGTGGGTTTTCAGTCTTTGATTACACCCAATTCTTTACCTGTTTTTGCAAATGCCTGAATACATTTGTCTAATTGCGGGATTGTGTGGGCAGCACTGACCTGGACGCGTATTCGTGCTTGTCCTTTAGGCACTACGGGGTAGCAAAAGCCGGTCACATAGATGCCTTCATTTTGGAGTTTGGCTGCGAACTCCTGCGAGAGTCGTGCATCATAAAGCATTACTGCGCAGATAGCCGACTGTGTGGGTTTTATATCGAAGCCTAAATTTTTCATGCGCGAGATGAAATAATCGACATTGCTATGCAGAGTATCTTGCAACTGATTGGATTGCTGCAGGATTTCAAAAGTCTTGAGCGCTGCGGCAGCAATCATGGGCGGAATAGAATTTGAGAAGAGATACGGACGCGACCGCTGGCGTAAGAGGTCGATTATTTCCTGTTTTCCGGTAGTAAATCCGCCGACAGCACCACCGAATGCCTTTCCTAAAGTGCCGGTAATAATCTCTATCTTCCCGCGCAGGGCATATAACTCGGTAACGCCATGACCGGTTTGACCGACGACACCTGCCGAATGGCTCTCGTCAACCATCACAAGGGCATTGTATTGCTGTGCGAGTTCATATATCCTATCCAAGGGGCATACATTGCCGTCCATAGAAAACACGCCATCGGTGGCGATAATACGAAAACGTTGCGCTTGTGCTTTTTTTAGTTGATCCTCGAGGTCTGCCATATTTGCATTTTCATAACGGTAGCGCACTGCCTTGCAAAGACGTACACCATCGATAATCGAAGCATGGTTGAGAGAATCGGAGATAATAGCATCCTGTTCGGTCAGCAGGGGTTCAAACAAGCCGCCGTTGGCATCGAAGCAGGCGGCATAAAGAATTGTATCGTCTGTCCCGAAATAATCCGATATAGCTCGCTCAAGGCATTTGTGAATATCTTGAGTACCGCATATAAAACGTACGGAAGACATTCCGTAGCCTCGCTCGTCCATAACATTTTTTGCGGCGGCAATAAGTTCCGGATTATCAGCCAAACCGAGGTAGTTATTGGCACAGAAATTAATCACTTCGTTACCATCTTTGAGACGGATGCCGCTTGATTGAGGTGTTACGATAACGCGCTCGTTTTTATATAGTCCGGCAGCCTTAATGTCAGCGAGTTCGGACTGCAAATATTGTTGAAAAGATGTGTACATAATATATTAACGATTTAATTATTTACAATTGAGTTTTTTCTATCAAATCTTTTGTTGTAAACGAATAAGTCATACGATGCAGTGGTGTATAACCATGGTCAAGTATAGCCTGCCTATGTACTTTAGTCGGATAGCCTTTGTTCTCATCCCAACCATACAATGGAAATTGTTTGTGAAGTTGCTTCATATAGTCGTCACGATAGGTCTTTGCAAGTACTGACGCTGCGGCAATAGACATATATGTAGCGTCACCTTTTACCACTGTGCGGTAAGGAATAAAGTGATATGGTTTGAATCGGTTGCCGTCAACGAGGATATGCTGTGGCTGCGGGTGGAGTTGTTGCAGTGCGCGATGCATAGCAAGGATGGACGCATTAAGGATATTTATCTCATCGATTTCTTTCGGTGACACTTGCGCCACTGCCCAAGCCAAAGCCTGTTGCTCGATTAGCGGACGGAGGGTGTATCTCTGCTGTTCTGTCAGTTGCTTGGAGTCGTTGAGGATATCGTTGTCGAAATCAGGCGGCAATATGACGGCAGCGGCAAAGACGGAGCCTGCAAGACACCCGCGCCCTGCCTCATCGCATCCTGCCTCAAGGACATTTGGAATCATATATGGTTTTAATCGTGACATTCTAACTATAGATTTTTTATCAGAAGGGGTAGCCAATGGCGAAGTGGAAGGTGACGTCATCTTTCCAATTGGGTTGCCGCCATTGTTTGCCTTCGTAGATACGCGACGGGTCATAGAGTTTGATACCGCAGTCAATACGGAAGACAAAGACGGAGAAGTCGAGTCTGATGCCAAGTCCATAAGACCATGCAATTTGTTTGTAGAAGTCCTTAAAGGAGAACACGCCTCCGGGTTGCGAGTCATATTCGCGTATAGTCCATATATTTCCGGCATCGGTAAACAAAGCACCGTGCAGTCGCCATATTACTTTGAAGCGGTATTCGAGGTTAAGGTCTAACTTTATGTCGCCCGCCTGATTGTTGAAATCGATGATACTTCCTGTTGTACTACTGTAGGTTCCCGGACCGAGAGCTCTTGCCTGCCAACCGCGTACACTATTGGCTCCGCCGGAGAAATAACGTTTCTCAAAGGGTATAGACTGGGAATTGCCGTATGGCACGGCAACCCCAAAACCGGCATGCCACACAAGCCGATGGTCGGCATTGAAGATGTGGTTGACGGCTAAAGAGAAATCTCCCTTGGCATATTGCGAGAAGCGAATGTTGAAAATCTTGTAGGCATTATCATCTTCCGTTTTTGACAGATGTGCGCCGGCGGCGATGCCGTACAACAGATTGCCGGCAGTTTCTATCGCCCAATTCATTGACACAAAACTGCGAAGCGGCTGAGAGGCTCTGTAAGACGAATAGACGCCGGAGTAATTCCAGTCAAGGATGAAGTGGTCTTCATAACTGTATTTCAATATATTACGACCAGTGAGGAATTGTTTGCGAAATTCATCGGAAATCCACGGCAGATAGACATACGATATGTCGAAGAAAGAAAAGCTTTGCCGCCAACGTGTGTTGATAGGTATCCATGTATTTTTCAGGGTTGCGGCGGCGATAGTTCTTGTATATTCATCAGGTCTGTTTTGGTAGTTATATTGCAGGCTGACATCTGTTTTGGTATTGATGCTTCGTGTTCTATTCTTGAGATTAGAGAATGCCAAATCCGGGAAAGAGAGAGATGCCTTAACATTCCATTCTGCGGCTGTACCGCCCGCTTGACGCCATTCGTATGCTCCGCGTCCGCTGATATTGAACTCTTCTGAACCGTGAAAGATATTTTTGTGGCTGTAGCCTAACTGTCCTGCCACTCCCCAGTCGCCGGCAGAATAAGTACCTTCAACTTCGGCTGAGAGTGTATGTACTTTAGATCTGGTAAGTTTAATCATACAATCCAACTCTCCGGGGGCGACAATTTTGAATGTCACACCGGCATACTTGACGGCAGAAAGTGAGTTGAGGGATGAGTTGGTTAAATCTACAAGCCGTGCATTATACAATGTGCCGGGTACGATATGGCAATTACGGATAAGGACACTTTGGCGCAGAAAGCTTTGTTGGTGCGGCGCAATAAAGACATAACCGTCCTTGTTGTATATCGTGTCTTTCGGAGCATTTTCTGCTCCGCTGACTTCCTGTTCGAAAACCACATTGCGTATTCTGTATTTTGTAAAGATATGCTGTAGCATGGTATCATTGAGATTTGCAAGCATCGGGCGCAGGGACAACTCGGCATCAATCTGATGTCCTAATCCTGCGGAGTCGGCTGAATAGTTGAGCATATCCTTGTTGAAAAGGTAGTAGCCGCGGCTGTTCATCATCGTGGCGATTCGATCTCGTTCATCATTCAGCACGTCAGCATCGAAAAGCATACCTTTCTGCACATACCGTCTCGGCATAGAAGCGATATCGTATAGTTCGCCTGTGTCGAGTTTCAGAGTATAGTTGCGGAGCAAATAAGGCTCACCCGTTGTGATATTATAATTAATATCCGCTTTTTTTGACACGCCGGATTTAGGAGCCCGTTTGATAACAGTCTGCGGGTCAACACGTGCATCAAAATAGCCCATATTGTGGAGAGCCTGGGTAAGCTGTCGCGCGGAGAAAGCGGTTAGAGCTGTATCTAATATCTCGGGTTTTTCGCCCATAGCTTTAACTGCGAGGTTAATCCATTTGGTCGAATCGCGACCCGACAGATTGTAGATATCCAACTGTAATTTCCAGAAGCCCAATATCTCTGTGTTCTGCCTTTGGCGGAGATAGTCAGTCAAATCATCTTTGTCAACAGGCTTTGAGTCGGTGATATTGATACGTACTTTATTTACAAGGTATTCACCGTCAGGTACATATTTGGTGGTATTACATGCAGTAAAAACGACTGTAACAGCCGTTGCAATAATACATAATATGTAAAAATGTTTGCTCAAGGCAAGCTGCTTGAATTGTGATTGGACAAGAGTCGCAAGCCTAATTCGTCTCTTTTTTCCTACCAAACCAATTGCAAAATTACTGCTAAATAAAGATTTTTGCAAGATTTTGGGCATTTTTTTTGCCATACAATCATTTTTTTTGTAACTTTGCCTTATGATATCAAAAGCTCAAATCAAGGTCATCCGCTCTTTGGAATACAAGAAATTCCGCAAAGAGAAGGGTTTGTTTGTCGCCGAGGGTCATAAGCTCGTTAGTGACCTTGCAACAACGTTCAACTGCAAACACATATTTGTTGCTAACGATAGCGTAGCAGCAACAGCATGTCTGCCACAGGCGGAAATTATTACGCGGCAGCAATTAGAGCAACTGTCACTACTTCGCAATCCGCAGGATATAGTTGCCGTATTCGAGACCAAGGAGTATAATATCAGTGATTTAAAGCCTGATAACGACACCTTGATTCTCGCCCTCGAAGATATTCAGGATCCGGGTAATGTAGGCACAATAATCCGTACTGCCGACTGGTTTGGGATTCATGACATAGTATGTTCTGAGCACACTGCCGACATTTACAACCCCAAAGTTGTTCAAGCCACAATGGGTGCATTGGCAAGAGTGAGAGTGTTCTACACCGACCTAAGGCGATGGTTGGATGGGATAAAAAACATCCCCGTTTACGGCACATTGCTTGACGGGGACAATATATATGACACCTCTCTAACTCGCGGCGGTGTAATTCTAATGGGCAATGAGGGAAATGGTTTGTCAGCTGATATTCAAAGTTATATTACATCTCGCCTGCTAATTCCGTCCTACCCTCCCATGGCAGCCACCTCGGAGTCGCTCAATGTCAGTATAGCTACAGCTCTCGTTTGTTCAGAATTCCGGAGGAGGACGGGACAAAATCCCAAAGCAGGAGATTAGCCTTGTCGCCTATACGCAACTCTTCAGTAGCATCTCTTAACAATTCCAACAAATAGTCAATCGTGGAAAACGGCGAGATACGGATACGTTCCATAGTCCTGCCAATCATCCTGTTGGTCAGTATGCCGTTGAGAAACACAGTATCGGGTATTTCCGCAACTTCGGGCAATACTCTGATATCAGTTATTATGCCTTCGGTAATTTTCACCTGCACATATCGCTGCATCTCGCCATTGTAATATCCGAATTGAGAAAGATAATTCATATTTATCGGTTTGAAGATTATTCAATATACGGCGGTGTAACATGCGGGAGATAATCATCAGGATTGCAAAATTCAATTTGTTTGCGAGGTTGGAGAGGGATTTGCATTATCGAGTCTAAACGGTGTATCGCCTGCGCCCTCATTTTAGCACGCTCTTTTGCATCTTGGCTTTCAATAGCCGCACGGTTGTATTCACGATCCAATGCGTCTATCACAGAGGGATATATCTTGTCGAATATATTGGGGTTGTCGGTGTACCACACAAGAGAACTATCGAACTGCGCTTGTGTTATGCCGTGTTTGTCAAGAATAGATTTATAGTATGCCGAAACCTGCTTGTTATTGTCAATAATCGACCCTACAGTTTGCAGAGTGCCGTCCGCTCTATGAAGGTCAATCAGAACCTCGCGCATCTGCCGTTCCGACAAAACACTTCGAGGGCGCTTTGTACACGATGTTGCACACAGAAACAATACAGCCGCTGTGAGAAGCACCACAACATTATTTCGTATCACACACTTCATCTGCCGAGCTGTCAACTTTTTTTTCCAAACTATCGTTAAGGTCTTTACGGAAGAAAATAATAATTACAAAGACAGCGACGGTGATACACGAGTCTGCAAGGTTGAACACCGGCGGGAAGAAAGAAAAGGAGAACATGTCAACCACTCTGCCATACATAAACTCTCCGTAGCCCTGACCCCAAGGCACAATAGAAGCAACACACCCGAAACTGTCAGTGAAAATCAAGCCGTAGAACATACAATCGATGATATTCCCCAATGCTCCGGCAATTATTAATCCTATGGTCATAAGATACGATGTTCGGCAGCCTCTGCGCATCAACACTACAACATACCAAATAAGTGCAACAACTGCTATAATCCGAAATATAGTAAGGAATATCTTGTCAAACCACTCTATCCCGAAAGCCATACCATTGTTTTCCACAAAGCATAATGCAAACCAATCGCCGAGTACAGGTCTCACTTCTCCCAATTCAAAATTCAGTTTGACATATACTTTGAGAGTCTGATCGAGAATAAGTAAAATTATTACCAACCCAACCAGACCCCACATCTGTAGTTTATTGTGCCTACTCATATTCCAACCTTTGCTCCTACCTTTTCTTTTCTTTGGCTTCAATGCTCAATGTTGCATGCGGCACAACTCGGAGCCGTTCTTTAGGAATCAGTCTGCCCGTTTCGCGGCAGATACCATAAGTCTTGTTCTCAATACGTATCAATGCAGCCTTGAGTTTTTGGATATACTCATACTGACGCATTGCCATACGCGCCATTGACTCCTTGTTGAGCGTCGTTGCACCCTCTTCCAAAGCTTTGAAGGTGGGAGATGTATCGTTGACATCATTACCGATACTTGTCATTGACTCTTTGAGCAGAGCATATTCCTGCTCAGCCTTTGCGAGTTTCTCGTTGATTAACGCACGAAACTCCTCGAGTTCCTCATCTGAATATCTAAGTTCTTCTGCCATATACTTATCGTGTTTTATGGTTAATGGTCAGTGACTGCTACAAATACCTCTTGTGACAATTGCAGCCGTTGTTGGTGGAAACACCGCCAACATCAAACAACACATGCGCACGGACACCCAATTCAAAATTGTTTATCTTCAATCCGTATGCCGCGTTGGTTGTATATATATGATTCATCTCAACCTTGAGATACTGATCTGTATTGAAATCGTACAACTTATTGGAAATAGATTCCGCACTATTGGCATCAGTCAAGCCATACTCAAAGAAAAGACCTATCTTCGCTTTCGGGCGTTTTTTTGATGCATTGCCTATAAAGAAAGATCCGCCTAACTCGGCAGCAATTCTGAAATCGGGACGGTATTTAAGTTTACCGTTGGACTTGATACGCTGCTCGTCATAGCCGTGATTAGGCATATTCTCCAAAAGATTGTAATAACGATCCTCGTAATCGCCGGCAGTATAAAGATTAGCAGTCACGGTTGTCCACGAAGGGAGAGTGTAATCAAACACAAAGCCCACAAGTCCATAGAAATGCCCACCGGCAACACCTATCATCAAAGGCAGCTTAAAATGCAGCATCTGAGACATGTCATGACGATTGTCAATAGCGCCGACATAATTCATTGACCTGCCCTCAGTATCATACATAGGAAAAGAAAAATGTAAGCTGTCAAGAAGTTGAGAACTCATAGTATAGCCAATAGCAAGACCCGTGTTCAACACAAAATAATTACGCTGAAACTCATAGGTAAAGCCTAATTGACCGCCCCCACCGATAGCACTACGCGTCTGCTCAAGCTGGTCAAACTGAAATGCAGTCTTTAAATCCGCAGACACACCAATGTAATGCTGCGCACTAACACACAACGACATAACAGCAAGACTCGTTATCAGAATTATCTTTCTCATATAACAAAAATTTTTCTCTTTTGATTATGTATTAAACATCAGATACGCGCCCGTCTTCGGGTGCGGAATTAACACAATCGCAAAATTAATATTTTTTTATCAACTGACAAAATTATTTCACATTATTCTTTAAAAAAATCAAACAATCTCGCCTTGGGACGCGGACGAGCAACCGGGGACGCGGACGGCTCGTCTGCGAAAAACCTTAATCGCGTACCAAGTGCCGTCCGCGTACCGATATTCATTCTTTTAATCAAATTATTTGTCTGTTAACAAAATATGTATTAACTTTGCAAAAATTTCACACAAGAATGAAAAAGCTTACCGCCATATCACCCCGATGCGCACACCGCTACTTGTGGTTAGCACTTTTCGCGCTTATGTCGCTCAATATGTCGGCACAAACTCATGATGAAACAGTATATACGATTATCGGAGAAGGAGAAATTGTGAACAATAATGCAAATTGGGATGCCTATGCAATGGAAAACAACATGACCAAAGAAGGCGAATTGTGGCAACTTACTATAAAAAATGTTCTTATTACTAAAACAGACGGATATTGTCATGGTTATTACCACTTTGCGGTAATTAAAAATCATTCGGATTTAATCTCTCCGTACAATTATCTGACCTTTGACGAAAATAACATATACCAATGGGGAGGGTCGTCTCTCTATTGCGAGAAAACGGGAATATACAATATTATTTATACGTATAAAGAGGGGGGCTATGAAGAAGCAAAATATAATCTTATACTTGTTGAAGAAAGAGACGATGTCATATTTAACATCACAGCAAAGTCCAATGATACCAAATTGGGGACGGTATTCGGTGGGGGACAATACAGCTGCGGCGAGAATGTTCATCTGAAAGCCACACCTGCCGTCGGTTGCACATTTGTAGGTTGGTCAAACGGCAGCCGCAACACCGAAATATATTTTGCTGCAGACAGAGACACACTTTTCACTGCCACTTTTGCAAAAGTAGGATATTCAATAATCGGCGATGGTGAAATGCTCAACAATGATGCCGACTGGGATTTGACAACCACGGTAAACGATATGACTCTCAATTCTGACGGAGAATGGGAACTGATAGTCAACAACCGCTATTTAGTCAAAACAGGAAGTTGCTGCCACGATTATTATTATTTTGCTGCCGTTCAGAATCATGATGCAGACAAATCATTCCCTTATATCTGGGTAGAAGATATCTGGGATGAGACCTATGAAAACATCATAGGTCAAAGATATGGCGGAGGAACGAATAACATTTATATCGAATCCGGCGGAGAATGGATATATACCGCTGGCATTAAACAAACCGGAATTTACGACATCCGCTTTGTCTATAAGGAAGGCGAATATTATCCGACGGCATATCTGACTATGACAAAAGCTATGGATAATCCCACCTACACACTGACAATATCGAGTAATGATCCAAGCATGGGCAATGTCACCAAGGGTGGTACTTACGAATGCGGTACATGGGTGGAAATCAAAGCCCAACCTAAAGAAGGCTACAGCTTCGACAAATGGGCAGATAATGGCTCTACATATCAGCAGAGAAGTATAGAAATCTGCCAGGACATGACCATTCAGGCTCTATTCTCAGCCAAACCCTCGGTTACATACACCATTGTAGGAAATAACGAACTGCTCAACGGCACTACCGACTGGGATGCCAACAACAAAGAAAATGAAATGACTCTCAACAGCAACGGACAATGGGAACTGACAGTAAAAAATGTGACACTTGAGAAAACAGGGTATTATTGCCATCCGTCATATTCATTTGCCGTGGCACAAAATTACGACATTAATAATTGTATCCCAAGTTTGTGGATAGATGAGATATGGGATGATAATTACGAACACATCATAGGCTACCAGTATTATGGAGGGTCGCAATTATTTTTGGAATACAACGATTATTATAACGAATGGTTATACGCTGGAGAAATAGAGCAGTCAGGAATCTATGATATTACTTTTACCTATGAGGAAGGGGCTTATGAGCCGGAAGCGAGACTCACCCTCGTCTCCGCAAAAGACAATCCGACTTATACAGTGATTCTGACAGTAAACGACCCCAAAACGGGTACCGTATCCGGCAGTGGAACATACGAGTGCGATTCATACATAACCATCCAAGCAACACCTGCATCAGGGTATATGTTTGTCAACTGGTCTGACGGCAATAAAAATGCCAAGCGGCAATTTTCCATCAGTAAAGATATCACCTTACAAGCCGTTTTTGCACCGGTAGGCTATACGGTTATCGGAGACCGACAGATACTGAACGGCGACACCGATTGGGATCCATCCAACACAGCTAATGACATGACACTCAACAAAGAAGGAATATGGGAACTAACCGTTAAAAACGTATATCTCGAACGATCACCATCCGGATGTCACCCTGATTATAAATATGCTGTCGCATCCAACCATTCTTACGAAAGAATAATTCCCTCCGTTTGGTTCGATGATATATGGGATGAAAATTACGAAAACATTATAGGTCAAACATATTTAGGCGGAGGTGTTTATACTATGTACGCAACATATTACGACACCAACGGGAACGAACTTGAATGGAACGAAGGGCAAACAGGAATATATGATATAGTATTCACATACAAAGAGGGCGACTATGAGCCCCAAGCCAAAATGATTCTTGTTGAAGAAAGACCAAACCCGGTTTATAAAGTCTTTGCTCAATCAGCAGACCAAACAAAGGGAAGCGTTGAAGTAACACAAAACACCTACGATTGCGACCTTATCGAATTCAAAGTCAATGCCGTTCCCAATGACGGCTACCGCTTTGTAGCATGGTCGGACGGCAACACTTTATCAAACAGATATTTTTACGGTATGACACATGACACAACCATTGTCGCCTATTTCGAAGAACATATCTGGACCGTCATCGGCGATGCGGGACTGCTCAACGGACAAAATTCTTTCGACCCGCAAGAACAACTCAACGACATGCACTATGACAAAGACATTGCCCAATGGACAATCACACTTACCGACAAACCGCTCGCCACATGCTATAGTCCATACCGTTTTCGAATCGTGCATAACAGGGACATGAACCAAATTATACCCGATAACACTTATGCCTATATTGAAATAAAAGAAAACGGACTATACGATATACAGATAGATTTCGATGGCTGGTACAACGGTGCGTATTGGTATGGCTTTTATGATATTACAATCTATCAAAAAGAAATATATAACCCCGATGGACTGTTTACCATCACCCTCGAACCCGATGATATCACACACGGGACAACAACCGGCGGCGGCACTTATGTTTGCGGACAAACAGTCGTAATCCAAGCCCTGCCCAACGATGGCTGGAAATTCAAACAATGGTCAGACGGAAATACACAAGCAAAACGGACTATCAATGCCAACGGCGACATCAGTCTCTACGCAATATTCGTATGCACATCAGAAGACTGCAGCATAAAACAAATCTATCTTGACTACGATGCAAAATCGCTGCCTGACAACTTAAAAAACGCACAACCGCAATGGATGGCTTACCCGCCGCAAGTTGAAGAACAAATGCCGGCAATAAACTGCGATAATCAGTAATGAAAAAGCTTACCGCCATATCACCCCGATGTGCGCACCACTACTTGTGGTTAGCACTTTTCGCGCTTATGTCGCTCAATATGTCAGCACAAACCCACGACACCGATGTCTATACCATTATCGGAGACGGAGAACTGCTCAACGGTGCTGACTGGAATCCTGACGCAACATATAATGAGATGACGCAAAAAGGCGATATCTACGAACTGACGGTCAAAAATCAGTATCTCATCAAAACAAATAATGCCTCATGCCACGAACAGTACAGATATGCAGTTGTTAAAAACCATGACCTCACCAACGCCTACCCCACAATCCTCATTAACGGAGTCATCAACAAGAAACGAGGCAAAGCCGATAGCAGTCTCTCACAAACAGGATATTACGACATCGTATTCACCTACAACCCCGAAACGAACAATCTCACCGCCACTTTCCTGCTCACAGAGTCAAAGCCAAACCCCACCATAACAGTAACTCTCACCGTCAATAACCCCGAGTTGGGAACGGTTACGGGCGGCGGAACTTACGAATGCGGCACAAGCGTCAGTATCAAAGCCATACCCAATGCAGGAAACGTATTCAACCAATGGTCTGACGACCAAACCAATGCCTCGCGCACAATATACCCGAAGTCAGACACCACCATACAAGCTGTGTTCTCTACCAATAACAACATATACACTATAGTAGGTGATGCTGAACTGATGAACAATAATGCCGACTGGGATCCCAACGAACAGCAAAACAACATGACACTCCTAACCGATGGTAATTATCAACTCACAGCATCGGATAAATACCTCGTAAAAACAAGTAACACCGACTGCCATGGACATTACTACTTCGCTGTTGTTTCCGACCACGACCTCGCAACATCAAAACCCAACGTATTAAAAAACGGCGAGTTGGTACGCACACGAGGGACTTCCGATGGTAGCCAAATCAAACAAACAGGTATCTACGATATCACATGGACATTCTCCCCGACATCAACCCGCGCAACAGCCGTCTTTACCCTCAAAGAATCAATGCCCAACCCCACATATACCATAACCCTCACAAGTAATGACAATGCCCTCGGCACTATCAGCGGCAGCGGAACATATGAATGCGGACAAGCGATTACAATAAAAGCCACACCTAATCCCGGAAGCACATTTGTTAAATGGTCGGACGGCAACACCTCCGCAACAAGGACTATATATCCGAACAGCGACACTGATATCTACGCAATATTCCAAGTCAACGACAACTCATACACCATCATCGGTGACCCCGAAATAACTAACAACGATGCCGACTGGGATCCAATGAGCAACGACAATGTTATGACCATGCTTGAAGACGGCACTTATCAACTTGAAGTTAAAAACCGATATCTCGTAAAGACAAGCAGCTCCTACTGTCATGGTCACTACTATTGCGCCGTAGTCGCCAACCACGACATGACTACATGCAAACCCGCCAATGTCTGGCGCAGCGAAAAACTATACCGCACAAGCGGAGTCAGCGACGGCAGCCAAATCAAACAAACAGGCTACTATGATATCCTATATACATTCACACCGACCGCAACTAAACCAACGGTAACTTACACACTTATAGAATCACGCCCAAACCCCACTTTTAATGTGACACTCAACGTCAATGACCCCGACGCCGGAAGCGTCACCGGAAGCGGGACATACGAATGTGGTCAAAGCGTAAGCATAAAAGCAATACCGAATGCGGGATGCACTTTTAATTACTGGTCAGACAACTCAACTACAAGCACCTCACGGATTATTTATCCCCAAGGAGATACAATCATAACTGCATCGTTCAGCGGAACGGGATATACACTCATCGGCGACCCCGAACTGCTTGAAAACGGTGCAGAATGGAATGCTGCCTCGGTAGAAAACAAAATGATACTGCAAGAAGACGGCACATACCAACTCGTAATGGAAAACAGATATCTCGTTAAGACAAGCAGTTCTTACTGCCATGACCACTACTATTTCGCCCTCGCACAAAACGGCGACATGACAACTTGCAAACCGGTTAATGTATATCGTAACGGAAAACTTTACCGCACAAGCGGAGTCAGCGATGGCAGCCAAATCAAACAAACGGGAATATATCGAATCACATTCACTTACAAAGAGGGCGATACCCGACCCGCCGCCACTTTCACACTCGTTGAGTCAATGCCTAATCCATCATATAACCTCACATTCGCAAGCAGCGACCCCGAAATGGGAATCGTAACAGCCACCAATGGTGAATACGAATGCGGAGAGACAGTGAGTATCAAAGCAACAGCCAATGAGAACTATCGTTTTGTTTCATGGTCAGATAATAGCACATCCGCCTCAAGAACCATATATGTCAAATCAGACACCGCTCTTGTTGCCTATTTCCAACCATACCGGTGGACTCTTATCGGAGACCTTGCCATTGTTAACGGAGACATACCGTTTAACCCTACAGAAACACTAAATGATATGACCCTCTCAAAAAACAATACTTGGACAATAACCATTCCGAACAAAGTTCTCACCACCTGCCAATCACCCTACCAATACAGAGTTGTACTTAATCATGAGATGACAGATGTAAGACCGACTAACACCATGGCTCTGCTTAATATAACCCAAAACGGACTATATAACCTCACCTTTACTTATTATAACGGCAACTCAACCCCTACGTGTCAAGCAGAGTTGCTTGAAGAATACGGCAAGGACAACAAATTTACTATTGAATTGGAAGCATCGAATAACCTCTACGGAATAGTAACGGGAAACGGAACATATCAATGCGGAGAGGTATTTACTATTCAAGCAATACCGAATAGCGGATATACATTCCAACAATGGTCTGACGGCAGTACCGAACAAAAACGTGATTTCACTGCCGATCGCGATATGCAACTTACCGCTATATTTGTTTGTCAGACTGAAGAATGTAAGGGCCCTAAAGAAATATATCTGGATTACGACCAGACAACACTACCTGAACAATATAAAGAGGCTACCCCAATATGGTCAGCCTATCCGCCATCTTTAGAAAACGAATTAAAAACCCCTGATTGTAAATGAAAAAAATAGTTTCAATTATAACTCTTGCGCTGATTACAAGTATGGTGTTTGCGCAAACTCACACTACCGAAGGCACTGACTTTTGGCTCACTTTCATGAGTAATTATACACGTCAGCCTAACGACAATGCTCTGCAACTCAAACTGATTATATCAGCCCGAGAACAAACATCGGTTACTGTTTCCAATCCAAACACCTCATGGACAAAAACTGTCAATGTGGCGGGTAGCAATATCTCGGAAATCATTATCCCAAACCAACAATGCTATACCTCTGATGCCGAAAAAATTTCCAAAACAGGTATTAATGTCAAGGCAGACAAACCCATCTCGCTATATGCCTCCAACTATTCAGATGCCTCATACGATGCCACCAATGTGCTGCCACTCAATGTACTGACAGGGAATTATATCATTCAAACATACGAAGTATCGCGCGAAGAAGCCGGCTATGCCAAAGAATTTGCCGTAGTAGCAACCGACAATAATACGCTAATAGAGATTAACCCACATGCCCGTACGACAACAGGCAAACTTAAAAACATACCATTCACTATCACTCTCAACAAAGGCGAAGTCTATCAGGTAATGTCTGTTGATGACAATAACAACTTATCCGGCAGCACTATTCATGCCTCCAAGCCCGTTGCCGTATTCAGCGGCAACCAATGCGCCAATGTACCGAGCGGATGCGATTGGTGTGACCACATAGTAGAACAAGCTATGCCCACTTCACTTTGGGGCAAACAGTTTGCCGTTACCGCCGCCTTGCAGCAAACAGAAAACCGCATTATGATAACCGCACAAACGGCAGGCACAGAAGTACGCGTCAACGGAATACCGAAAATAACACTCGAACAATACCAAAGTTACGAATACATCATGGGCTCTGACGAATGGTCATGCTATATAGAGACAACATACCCTTCGGCTTGCTATCTGTATATTGAAGGCGGTAAAAAACATAAAGGGATGGGCGACCCGTCAAGCGTTCATATAAGCCCGTTTGAGCAAAAAATAGACAAAATGACCTTCTCGACCTTTGCCACATCACGCTCACAATGGCATTATGTAAATATCGTTACCACCGCCAATGCCAAAGCCGGGATGCAGTTAGACGGAAAATACATAAACGCATATTTCACCGCCTTGGACGGTAATAACGACCTCGTCTATGCAAGAATAAAAGTTGACCACGGAACACATACACTAACTAATACTATCGACGGATTTACAGCTTGGGTTTATGGCTTGGGGACAAGCGAAAGCTACGCTTATACAGCCGGAAGTGCAGCCATACCATTAGACGCACAAATACTCGTTGACGGCAGACCATCGAATGAAACCGAGATGCGTACTTTCTGCAACCAACACCTATTTACTTTCAAACCGCAAGTCAATATTGACTATACAAATGTAAGTTGGAATTTCGGCGACGGAAAAACAGCAACAACACCAACGGCACAACACCAATACAACAAAACAGGTGACTATATCGTTTCCATGATTGTTTCCAACAGCGAAGAGGAACAAACCATATCTACCGTTTTACACCTCGTTGACACACAAAAAGACACCACATATGCCATTATCTGCGACAACGAAGAATATATATTCAACGGAAATAAATACACTCAAGAAGGCACTTATCCCGTCAAATTAAAAAGTAAGGACGGCTGCGACAGCATTGCAGTACTCGTCCTTAAAGTCACAACATCCTACACCTTTTCAGAAAACAAACAAGTGGCTCGAGGACAAACCTTCCATTGGCGCGGCGGACGCTATACAGCAGGCACATATTACGACAGTCTCCTAACTGTTCAAGGCTGCGACAGCGTATATAAATTAGTGCTGACAGAAGTTGATGCCCCCGCAGCACAAAAAGACACCATATGCTATGAACCCACTTACCTCTTTATGGGACATGAATACCCATTACCTCCAATAGATAATCATAAAGACGACAAATATATCCCCTATAGGCTTAAATATTACGATGAAGAAGCCTGCCTTACATACATCATGGATCTTGCTATAGTACCGGCACAAGAACAAACAATCGAAATATACGATACCATATCAGCAGGAACAAAATATAATTTCCACGGAAAATCACTAACAAGTTCCGATACATATATATACAAAGAACCATTAGGATGCAACGGCTCATATATAGAAATCCTACATCTCGTCGTTATGCCGTATCCTATCATAGAATCAAGTTTTGAACTCTGCAAAATAACAGACAACATTAAATTTTACAACCACACAATAGATAAAGAAGGAGAGTATTTCGACACCGTTTATACGGATATCGGTTTAGGAGAAATCAGACACTTGATTGTTACCGACAACAAAACCTATGGAGAAATAAGCGTAAGCAATGTAGATTCATACACCATCAACGGACAAACCTATACAAAAACAGGCACATACACACAAATACTGACCAATGCGGCAGGATGCGACAGCATACTAACCATCAATATAGGTATCAACAGCAAATGTGAGGTAACCGAGGAAAGCGCAACTATACTCTGCGAAGGGCAAACTCTGAAATGGAATAACCAAGTTATTGACAAAGCCGGAGATTTTCAGTCCGACATACTAATCTCATCCCACGGCTGCGACAGCATTGCTGTACTACATGTCGAAATGCCGAAAAAAGACACCATACTGATTGAAGAAACAATCTGCGAAGGCGACTTCCTCAAATACAACGATGAAATCATAACCACATCCGGCGACCACTTCTACACCTTCACATCCTCAAAAGGCTGCGATAGTGTAGTCAATGTGAACATCACAATTAATAAATCATATTTCAACTCCATACAACGCACAATAATAGAAGGAAAAGATATTGTTTGGAACGGAACAACATACACAGAAGAAGGATTTTATACCCAAACATTCATAGACAAAAACGGCTGCGACAGTATCCTCGAATTGCAACTGACAGTTATAGAACAACCAAAACAATATCAACATGCTATATTCCTTAATACAAGTAAAGCATGGAGCAAATACAACTATTTCTCAGTATATTATTGGGACGACTATTCTTCAGGCTACATCTCAATGCAGCAACTCAACTGCGATGAAAATGTGTATTTTGCCGTCCTGCCTTACGGAGAATGGGAAAATGTCATCTTCAGATGTCACAATTCATACGCAGGAGAAGCAACAAACACATGGGGTAGCGCAGTAATGCAAACAGTCGACCTCAAATATTCACAAGACAAACCACAATTCTGCATCAACACAAACAACAATTATGCAACAGGCTACTGGACAGAAGCAAACATTCAAGACAATTGTGAATTATGTATCAATTCAACAAAAACACTCATCGCCCCCATAGCAGGCGACCTCTATGTCTGGGATAACGGCGAAATAGGCAACGCAAGAACACTGACAGCCGATACACCCGGAAAACAAACATATACATGTAAAGTATATAACATCAACCCCACAGTTAAAGACAATCTTATGCCTAACGGCGACTTTGAAATCGTCCCCGATGACACAACCAAATTCGTAGCATTCTACTCTGAATATAAAAACTATGGCTTCCAACCCAATTTCCGCTACTCAATATACCAACCCTATTTGACCCCCACATTCGACCCACTGAATACCTTTGCCGTGGTCTGCAACCAAATCACTTTCATCGACCAACCAAGCTTCTACCTCATGCCGCACGGCAACTATGCACTATATATCGACGGCGGAATGGATAAAAATGTCTCTATGGCATGGCAGGCAAAATCAACAGACCACCCCGACCTCAAAATAATAAAAGACTCACTCTATATATTCAGCTATTTCGTACTCGGAGGAGGATATGAAAACCCCGCTGTACTACAATTCAGTCTATCATATAAAAACGAAAACGGAACATACACTCAACTCAACCTCGGCGAACCATATACAACCATAGGACACGGAGTACTCGCAGGAATAACACACGAAGACTGGGTTCAGAAAAAAATCATATTCAAGGCACCCGTCACAAGCAACGATATATCCATCCAACTCTATGACCTCACCTTCGCACCATTAGGCAACGACTTCGTCCTCGACGACATATGCTTCAACCTCGTAACAGAAAAAAACAAAAGCATCATTAGCGAATATAACATTGAAATGCAAGTCAACGACATAACTTACGGCTATGAAGAAAAAACCATAATCAAAGGCGAATCATACACCTTCCACGGCAAAACCTACAACGAAACCGGATCTTTCAACACAACACTCAAAGGACAAAACCAATACGGATGCGACTCTATCATCACACTCCACCTCACTGTCACCGACCCCGTCCCCGTCAAACCAATACGCAACAGAACAATAAACACCGCTATATGCCAAGGAGATAATTATGATTTCTACGGGGAAATTATCACTGAACCAAAAACAGAATATACACATAAAATCGAATACGCACAATACGACTCTATCATCACGCTCAACCTCACCGTCAACCCCACATACAACAACCAAATTACAGAAAAAAACATAATCCAAGGCGAATCACTCACATGGAACGGAAGAACATTCACCGAACCCGTTGAATTAACCATAGACTCATTCTCACAGTACGGATGCGACTCTATCATCACACTCCGCCTCACTGTCACCGATCCCGTCCCCGTTAAACCAATACGCAACAGAACAATAAACACCGCTATATGCCAAGGAGATAGTTATGATTTCTACGGGGAAATTATCACAGAGCCAAAAACAGAATATACACATAAAATCGAATACGCACAATACGACTCTATCATCACGCTCAACCTCACCGTCAACCCCACATACAACAACCAAATTACAGAAAAAAACATAATCCAAGGCGAATCACTCACATGGAACGGAAGAACATTCACCGAACCCGTTGAATTAACCATAGACTCATTCTCACAGTACGGATGCGACTCTATCATCACACTCCGCCTCACTGTCACCGATCCCGTCCCCGTTAAACCTAAAGATGTCATAAACATGTCAACAGAAGCAATTATCTGCGATGGAGAACATTACGACTTCTACGGCACAACATTGACACACAACGGCACATACACACACGAAACAGAATACGATGACTATATCCAAGTTGACGAGCTCACACTAATCGTAAATCCACGCTATCAACGCGACACAACAATCACCATAATGCAAGGCGAAACCCTCCAATGGGGCGACCGCACACTGACACAAACAGGCTATTATCCGCTTGCACTCCAAACTATTCACGGTTGCGACAGCACTATAATACTATTCCTCCGCATACAACAAAAAACATACGAACACGTTGAGCAAACTGCAATAATATGTGAAGGCGGCAGTTACGACTTCTACGGCACACAACTCACAAAATCAGGCACATATACCCACACTGTAACAAGCATAACAGCCGACACGACAATAACACTCAGGCTCGCGATAGAACAACCACAAACCACATACATAGATTATATACTTCCCGATGGCAGCTACTACACGGTCAACAACAACGTATATTCTTTCCCCGGTGATTATGAAATAATTCTCGAATCAGCACACGGCTGCGATTCCATTATCAAACTACACCTCGAAACAGCATCCTCACAACGGATTGACAATGCCGAAATCTATGTCGCCACACCACCATGCGCCGATGACGGAATTGTCACACTACACCTCAATTACGACAACCAACCCGACTCTGTCAAACTTACATTCAGCGGACGCGACAATGCAAAAGGCTTTGACGCACTGATGATAACCGATGTCAGCAACGATTTGGTAATACAACACAATGCACGCGCCGGAAAATACACCGTTGAAGCCGCACTATATAAAAAAGGCAAAATAGCAAAAACCATCAAGCAGAAATTCACACTCATATACCCCTCTGCCGTTATCGAACAACGATGGAATGATGCACTTGTCGTCCTCACAGCCAAATACAACGGAGGTTACGACTTCAAAAAATTCCAATGGTATAAAAACGGAGAAAAACTCGAAGGCGAAACAGGCTCATATCTCTATCAACCGCTTGAAATGGGTGCTGCATACGCTGCAATGCTAACCGAAAACAACGGCATATCACTCATGTCGTGTCCCGTTATAGCCGAACCGCATCAGGACATATCGCTCTACCCCACACACTACAGACCCGGACAACGTGCCATAATCAAAGTAAGCGAAGATGCCACAATGTATATCTATGATGCCACAGGCAAAATGATAGCAGCACAACCCGTAGAAACAGGCGAATCACAACAAAACATACCACAACAAATCGGCATATATATCGTCAATATAGTACTCAATCAATCACAATACTCACAACAATTCAAATTAATCGTTGAACGCTGAAAAAAAATGAACGTTAGTACATGTAAAATATAATCTCGTGGCAACCGATAAAATAAAACTTTTCACATATGAAAAAACTATTATCAATTTCATTACTGCTTTTGGCTACGACACTTGTCTTTGCCGAACCACAACTCTCATTGGTGATTTTGTTGAACGACAACTCTCAAATTGTGTATCCACTCTCTGACCAACCTCAAGTCACATTCTCCAAAAACCAAATGACAGTTAAAACCAAAACATTGGAAGTATCTTATCCTGAGGATAAGATTGTACGCTACACTTATGAAAGCCGCGTTCCTACAAAGGTGACAAACATCAGCAACGACTCACAGATAAACCTGCAAAACGATATGCTGCTCTTTGAAAATCTGCAACAAGGCAGCACTATCACAATTTTTACCGCCGCAGGTATGTTAGTATTGCAATGCCAAACTTCTCATCAAGGCACATACGCGCTGCCCGTCGAAACCTTGTCACAAGGTGTGTATCTGATTAAAGTCAACAGTTTAACATATAAAATTCTAAAAAGATGAAACGCACTAAATACATATCGCTTGCTCTTATAATCTTTCTATTAGGTAGCGTAACGCATATCAAAGCATACCAACCGATATATGTATATCTACACAATGGTGGTATAGAGGCATTTATGACATACGACATCGACAGCATTGTCTATTCCAATTATGATGCCGACAGTGTATGGCACGAAGAATACCAAAGTCAAGACATTTGGACACAGGACAGCACATACCGCTATCCAATCGGACTGGTTGACAGCGTGAGTTTTGTTACTCCACAAACCGAGTATAAATCCGGAGTTATCAATCTGTCAGACAATCTTATGGACTATGTTATCAGTTCTGATTCATTAACTATATTGTTTATGCTTTCAACACCGTCTGAACTGCTGCCCAAACCGAGTGACAAATTAGCAACTCTCGAAATGAACAGTAAATTCCCTGCCGGCTTTGCAGGTGAAGCAGTTTCAGTCACTACAACACAGGACGGCATAGTTGTTGAATGTACACTCGCCGATTTGCAAGATATATTTGAAACACTATATCAGGTATCCTCCGTTTACGGATATCAGGAAGAAGACAAAAACATGTTATCACCCCGCCGTCTCAGACCAATTGACTATTCGGGTGAGGAAGATTTTGAACTTGAACCGTACGAATTATCCTTATGGGATATTGACACAGTCAAGAATAAACTTACCGAAAACTCGCATTTAGCGTTACACGGCAAATCCTCGGCATCAGTAAAAGTCAGCCCGCAATTCCATGTAAAAACCCTGCTGATAATAAGTAAAACAGAGGGCTACTATATGAGCTATTCCGTTACAGGCGATATCAACGTACACGAGGAAATATCTCTATATGGCAGCATCGAGGATTTCAGTTGGAAAAAACCAATACCCAACACCCGATTAAAAATTGCTATAGCACCACTGACCTTCTTCTATTTGCAACCCGGAGTATATTTCAATGCCGACCTCACTGTTTCTTTGCATGCCGAGGCAAACCAGTATTTCAAATTATACGCAATGGGAGATGTCAGTTCACAAGGCAGAAACGTGCTAAAACCACTCTTTTTACTCAAGCAGGCAGGGCATGACGAAAAATCAGAAGGCACACTTGACGGTTCTGCCGAATTTGGCGACTATTTAGATGTCGGATTGACCTTCCTTGACCAAAATTTAGACAGGATCAATATCCGAGGCAGTATGGGTGTTAAATTCGGCGGGCACTTCGTTTTGATGGATAACGATATTATTATGCCTGCAAGCGAAACAAAAACTTACGAAAAAATGAAAGACTCGCATGTCGAAGCACACATCAATGCCTCATTAGGACTCTATGCCGCTATAGTTAACAAAGAAACAACACTTGCCGAATGGAAAGACTCAAAGAAAATAAAACAATGGGACTTGGTACCCGCGTTTTCCGATGTTTCGCTCACTTCATTGTCAAAAACCTCTGCCTTTGCAACCATGACACTTTCAGGTGATTGTCTATTCCCAGTTAACTATGGTTTTGCCGTAAAAGATGCTGACGGAGTATTAAACGACTTCATCGCTCCCAATAAATTTGATAACGGCAGCAAAGTTTATTCACATACCTTCAGCACCTTGAAAGAAAACACACCATACACTCTATATCCCAAAATAGAATGGATGGGATTCGAATTTCTCGCCTCTCCCACAGCGGAATTAGAAGAAAAAGAATGGGTAAAAATCACTGATTTCGCAATAACCTACTCAGCATACTCTAAACAACAGGAATTTGAGTATAAAGGCAACATGTACTCATACAAATACAATTGCACCACAACGGTCAATCTCCTTGACACAACCAACATAATAGACTGGGGCTATATATACATTGACCCGAATGGAGACACCACATTTATCTCACTTACCGAATTTAATCTCACCGAATACTCCGATGACCGATACACCTATTACCGCAACAACTCCAACGACTCAGTAATACTCGCAGGCTACGTACAGTTCAGAAATTCCGACAGCAAAGAAATCGGTAAAAGCCATTCATTCCCAATTGTATTCAACCACTACTGCTCCGACAACAATCACCCACACATGATTGATTTAGGTCTGACAAGCGGCACAATGTGGGCATGCCACAATCTCGGAGCCTCAAAACCCGAAGATTACGGCAGTTATTATGCTTATGCCGAGACCACGGCAAAAAGCTCTTTCCGCGAATCCAATTACCTCTATTTCTACTACGACTACCAATTCGACGGACTATACAGCTACTACGAATCCATTGGCGGAAATGTCGCAGGATTCGGGGTCACAATCGGCGGCAAACTCGGCTACGATGCAGTAACTGCTGACAACGACTGGGAAGACGGTTGGCGAATGCCGACCAAAGACGAAATGCAAGAATTAATCGATAGCTGCCTATGGACATGGACAGAAAAAGAAGGCATTATCGGCTATCAAGTTACTGGACCAAACGGAAATTCCATATTCTTACCGGCTTCAGGAGGTCGCGTAGAAGGGACTAACTATCAAGGTGATCCCGACAAAATGACCTTCTACAGAACCGATGAATGGAGTTCAAAACAAATGGGAAACAAAGGATTTGGCTATACATACGGATTACGCTTCAACCAAAGTGCCTACACACTGTCGGACGCATGCGCCAAAGCATGGGGATACGTCATACGACCCGTGATGCCCAAACAGTAAAATCCTTAACCATATTTGACGCTGTTAGAAGTTAGACCGGAAGTGTCGGGGACACCGGGTACGCGGACGAACCGTCCGCGTACCAACCGTCTGCGTTCCAAGTACCGACTGCGTTCCAAGAGCCGTATGCGCTCCGATATCCATTCTTTGAATCAGATTATTTGCTCGTTAACAAAAAAAACATTAACTTTGCAAAAAATTTCACACAAGAATGAAAAAAACATATATAGTCATACTCTTCCTTATCCTGCACACAATCGCAACGCACGCAGTCAATATCAACCAACGCGCACTCACCGACTCGCTCAGACAATTTGCCGCCAAACATGCCGTGTTAGAAGCACGAATCAGAATAAAAAACATACAACAAACCCCCACCACACTGCGCATCGAAACCAACCCGTCACTAAGCGGACTGCCCTTCACCCCAACTTTAGTCAACGACATGAAAAATCTTGTCCGACAAGTTACACAAACACCACAATCAATCAACATCGAAATATATACCGACGGCTACGAAATAGAACAACTCATAGGCAACTACTACCTCCCGCCGACACAACAACGCAAATCATACACCATCAACGACACAGAAAAACCACTCGTATTCAATACATCACTCCCCTACAATGCCCCAAACGGTCTGCAAAACAAATATATAGCACTATGGGCAAGTCACGGCAGGTTTTACGACCCACGCGAAATGCGATGGAGATGGCAGAGGGCAACACTCCTCGAAACCGTTGAAGACCTGCTCACAAGTTCCTTCACCATACCATACCTCGTACCCATGCTCGAAAACGCAAGGGCAATAGTCATACAGCCACGCGAGCGAGACACACAAACCAACGAGATAGTCATGGAAGCGCCCGAAGCCATAGGCAACGATGTTAAAGCATGGTTTATACCCGACATACCCCAAGACGGCAACTATGCAGTCTATGCATGGTGGGAACAAGGCAACGAAATGTCCGATGACGTAACCTACACCATCCTACACGATGGCTACAAAACACCTATCAAAGTCAACCAACGAATGGGAGGACACACATGGATATACCTCGGCAACTTCTTTTTCCGCAAAGGACGCAACGAAAACAACGGAGTATTCATCAGCGATATAGGGAACAAACATACCAACCGTCTCGCCAACTGCCGCATGAAATTTGGAGGAGGTATGGGCTCCATACCGCGCGGCGTAGGAGACACAACAACATGGCAAGTCAGCGGACTGCCACGATGGATGGAAGCAGCACGATACTACCTCGAATATGCCGGAATACCCGACTCCGTATATCAACAAACGCGCGGTAAAAACGAATATATCGACGACTACTCATGCCGAGGCAGATGGCTCAACTATCTATGCGGCAACTCACCCGCCAAACCCGACACTATAGGACTGCGAATACCGCTCAACATCGGAATAGCATTCCATACCGATGCCGGCACCTGCGCAGGCGACACCATAGTAGGAACAATGGCTATATTCACCGCACACAACAACGACGACAAAACAACACTGCCCACAGGAGCATCACGACTCACCATACGCGACTACGCACAAATGGTGCAGACACAAGTCGTCGAAGACATACGCCGAACATACGCACCCGAATGGAACAGACGCGAACTACGAAACGCATCATACAGCGAAACACGAAATCCCGATATACCCACCATTATACTCGAAACAATGTCACACCAAAACCTCGCTGACATGCGCTACGGTCACGACCCACGATTCAAATTTATCGTGAGCAGAGCCGTATATAAGGGCATACTCAAATATATCGCCAACCAATACAAATACGACTATGTAGTCCAACCCCTGCCAATCAACAACTTCGCTATCGAACGACAAGGCGAAGACTCACTCAAACTCACATGGCAACCAACACAAGACACCCTCGAAACCACTGCCAAACCAACCTACTATATCGTCTATCAACAGACCGACGAAGGAGAATGGAGCAACGGACTCAAAACAACCAAACCCTACATCAAACTACCATTTAAAAAAGGTCACCTCTATGCCTTTCGCGTTGTAGCCGGCAACAAAGGCGGCATATCACTGCCAAGTGAAACGCTCGCCGCATACCACCACCCCAACAACGAACACACCGCATTGATAATCAACGGATTTACACGCGTCTGCGCACCCGAATATATCCACTACCGCGACAGCCTCGACGGATTCAACCCCGACTACTTCGGAATACAATACGGCAAAGACTATGCCCTCGTAGGCAAACAACACGAATTCCGCCGCGAACTCAAATGGAAAAACGATGACGACCCGGGTTACGGCGCAACCAACCAAGAGTATATATATACACTCGAAACAGGCAACACATTCGACTACCCCGTCCTCCACGGAAAAGCAATCGCAAAAACAGGCTATACCTTCGTGTCACAAAGCCTGCAATATGCCATAAAAAAAGGCATCAAAACATCATACGCTTTCACCGACCTCATACTTGGCAAACAAAAAGAAACAACACTCGGAACAGAAAAACAAACAGTTGACTTCAAAGTTATCCCACACCAACTACAACAAGTTCTCAAACAATATACCTCCTATGGCGGCAACCTACTCGTCAGCGGCTCATATATAGGTTCAGACCTGAACAACAACGATGCAGAAAGAGAATTCGTTCAACAAGTACTACATTGCCGACTGCTGACACCTAACGCCTCAACAAGCGGAGAAATAAGCACCCACCTGCTCGACACCGCAACATACAAATTCTTCACCCGACCAAATGAAACACGCATACCCGCAGAAGCACCAGATGCACTACAAGCCGTAGGACCTAACACCAACTCTATCGGCACATATCCCGACACTAACCTCAGTGCCGGTGTGGCATTCAAAGGACACTATAAATGTGTAACCTTAGGATTCCCTATCGAAAGCCTCACATCAGAAAAACAAATATACCGCCTGATGCACTCAATAACCAATTTCTTCGAACACTAACATGTCAAAAAAAAAACAACTACCCGTATTTGAAAACATAACCATCACCGGCATCGCAGCCGAAGGCAAAGCAATCACACGCATCAGCGACTACGTTGTCTTCGTACCAATGGCTGTACCCGGAGATATCGTCGACCTACAAATCACCAAAAAAAAACACTCATACATGGAAGCACGCGTCATCAGATATATCAAACTATCCGACCAACGCTGCCAACCACGATGCCGTCACTTCGGAGTATGCGGCGGTTGTAAATGGCAAATGCTACCATACAACGAACAACTCAAATACAAACAACAACAAATCATCGACAACCTAACACGCATAGGAAAACTCACACTGCCACAAATATCACCCATATCAGGCTCAAAGAAAATCTATAACTACCGAAACAAATTAGAGTTCACATTCTCCAACCAACAATACTACACATGGGATGAAATAAATGCAGCCGGAGGAATAGAACAACTGAACAAACAACCTGGATTAGGATTCCACATATCCAACAACTTCGACAAAGTGCTCGACATCAAAGAATGTCACCTGCAAGATGATATCAATAACCGGATTCGCAACGACATACGCCAATTCGCGTTAGACAATAATATGTCATTCTTTGATTTGCGCAACCAAACCGGATTCCTGCGCAATATTATTATCCGAACAAGCAACAACAACAGCCTGATGCTCATAGTAGTAATGACACAAGACAATACAAACCAACGCAACCACCTGCTCAACCATATAGCCGACACATTCCCGCATATAAGCTCACTACTCTATGTCATCAATCCCAAAGCAAACGACACAATAACAGATCTGCCCGTTCATGTGTTCAAAGGCAACGACCACATAATCGAACAAATGGAAAACCTGCAATTCAAAGTAGGACCAAAATCATTCTATCAAACCAACACCGACCAAGCATACGAACTATACAAAATTACCCGACAGTTCGCAGAACTGACAGGCAATGAACTCGTATTCGACCTATATACCGGCACAGGTACAATAGCAAATTTTATAGCACATCAAGCAGGGCAGGTAATCGGAATAGAATATGTCCCCGAAGCAATAGAAGATGCCCGCATAAATTCAGAAATCAACGGCATAAAAAATACACTGTTTTATGCAGGCGACATGAAAAATATCCTCACCGATGAATTTATTAAACAACACGGCAGACCTGATGTCATCATCACCGACCCGCCACGCGCAGGAATGCACCCCGATGTCATAACAACAATCATCAATGCCCGACCCAAACGCATCGTCTATGTAAGCTGCAACCCCGCCACACAAGCACGCGACCTCGCAATACTACAACAATACTATCAGATTACCGCAGTACAACCCGTGGACATGTTCCCACACACACAACATGTAGAAAACGTTGTACAATTAACCGAAAATAAATCGTGAACAAATCAGTCGCAAGATATGATTCAGACTTCCGCCTCCCGCCGAAAATTCCTCGCGGCAATACGATCACACTCCAATTGTCTTTTCAAATCGTCAATTGTATAGAACAACATCTCGCCACGAAGACGATGAAGAAAAACAAGACGAAGAGTCTCGTCATATAAATTATCGGAATAATCAAACAGATTGACCTCAATAGTATTATCACTGCCACCAACAGTAGGATTATTACCGATGTTCAACATCCCCCGCAACCTGCCATCCCATTTGCCGCACTCCACATCAACAACATACACTCCCGTACCGGCTACAACCTTGTTGAACGTCGGAATTTCCAAATTGGCCGTCGGAAAACCTATCTGACGACCTATCTGACGACCACCCACAACTCTCCCCGACATACTATATTCATAACCCAACATACGGTTCGCCTCATCAATATCACCAAACTCAATCATACTGCGTATAATCGATGAACTCACACGCTTGCCCTCAAAAGCATACTGCGGAAGACACAATATCTTTACACCCTCCATCTCGCCAATAGCCTGATATGTTCTGAAATCTGACATCTGGTCAGAACCAAAACGATGGTCATAACCCATCAACAATGTAGTCACATGCAACCCCCGTAAAACAGAATGTATAAACTCACGGGCAGTCATATGTCGTATAGACGGAAAATCCAACACATCTACCACATCAACCCCACACGCAAGTATGCGCTCCTTACGCTCCTGAAGAGTGGACAGCAACGGCATCCCGCGTTTAGGATGTTCAGCAAAAGTGATAACCATAGATTTCTCACCCGCCGCAACAGCTACATCAACAAGCCGCTTCAAAACCTGCTGATGACCAAGATGCACTCCATCAAAATATCCTATCGTAGCTACCATATATTAAACAAAAGACAATTTTTGAGTTTATAGAATTCCAAATTCGTACCCCTCCGACTTCCAAAACTCTATGGCCTGCGGCAAAACAGTAAGCGTATTGGGAGCTGCCTTAACCGAATCATGAAAATTAACTATCGACCCGTTGCGCGTACACTTGCGGATAACTGACATAATTCTATCCGGAGTAATGCGCTTGTCATAATCATGGGTAATAATATCCCACAGCACAATCTCGTATTTACGACCTATCATTTTTTTCTGCTGCCGAGTCATCTTACCATACGGAGGACGAAACAAGTCCGTGTGAAGATACAGATTAGCTTGCGCAGTGTTTGCAATATATTCAGCCGTAGTTGTCTTTGTCCCCTTGATATGGTTGAATGTATGATTACCAATACGATGACCGCGTCCACGCAAATCATTTAACAAATCAGGATATTTGGCAGCATTCTCACCAACTATAAAAAAAGTAGCCTTTATATCATAACGGTCAAGAATATACAGAATCTGCATCGTCACTTCCGGCACACAACCATCATCGAAAGTGAGATAAATGATTTTTTTGTCTGCCTCTCGACGGAATGTCACACCACGATAAAAATGCCTAATCCAATCCGGCAACTGAAAATAATATTTGAAACGTGAAAACATCTACTTCAAAAAATTTAATAACCCACTATTATACCGGCTTTTCAATAAAAACCTTATTCTTTATCCGTAATCTCTCCAAACGGAATCATTACAAAATCACGTTCTCTCATTCGAGGATGAGGAATAATCAAAGAACTTGAATTAATCTTAAAATCACCGTATATCAAGATGTCAATATCAATAATTCTATCATGGTAATGTCCATCTACGGATTTTTGCACTCTACCCATCTGCCGCTCAATATCTTGCGTAGCTGCAAGTAACTGAAAAGGATTCAACTGCGTCTCAACCTCAAGACACATATTAAGGAAATCGTTTCCCGAAACAAAACCCTGCGGTTTGGTTTCAATCATAGAAGAACGCTGCAAAATATGCCCCACCCGCTGTTCAATCAATTCACATGCCTCTCGCAAATTATTCTCCCTGTTTCCCAAATTAGTACCCAAAGACAGAAAAGATTTAATCATTCACCTTCACAATTCATAATTCATAATTATCAACTCTCGACTCTCAACTATATAACTTCGTCCCACGCAATGCCAAAGAGAGTTTGTATAGACCGGTAAAGAACAGATTCTTCTTTGGCTTCGGGTTTTATTATTGGTATTTTATCGTTAAACATATCAATAACGGCAAACACAGCACCCACTACTATAGCCCATTTCAAAGCACCAAACACTGCTCCAAAAAAACGATTCAGTCCACTTAACGAAACTGCGCGTAAAATTCGAGTAATCAATTTGCCCAGCAATCCCAAACCGACTGTAATAATCAACAATATAGCAGCGTATGCCACAGCCGTAGAGACCTTATCTGACCAGTTAAAGACCTCATTGATACGGATTCCGAGTTCCGGCGACCATAGTTTCGCTCCTATAACACCAAGTACAAGAGCCACCAAAACGGTCAACTCTTGTACAAAGCCATTCATCAAGCCTCTAATCAACCCGAAAGCTATCGGGATAAGTATGATGATATCAATTATTGACATACATTATTCTGCTGTCCACTCTTTCGGTGTCCATTTATCATCAGACGGGTTAGGACTAATCTGATGAAGATCATCCAAAGAACGTATTGAAATCTGCCATTTTGACTGATCACCCAAGTTACGTGAATTATCATTGTAATAACCCAAAATGCCGTAAACGTCGAATTTATATTCATCAGTGGGCAAAATCACGCGGGCAAAATCGGCATATTCACTTGTTGAAACCTGTATTTTGCTAACTCCATCGGTGATATAACGACCTTGCGGATAACCTTGATTAAAGGTTGTAGGAGCAAAAACACCGGATTTATCGTCCTCGGCAGGATCACCATTTGTACATGCTGTGGGAACTCCGTAATTATCGTACTCGTTGGTAAACCACACATTCTTCAGACAAATCAATCGAGACTGATAACTCTGCATTGTAGCATCGCTTGATGTAGCATCAAGAATCTGTTGAATAGTCATAACTTGAGCAGAAGCATCAACTTTAGCCTTGTCGGGCATACCAATTTTTTCAACAGCCTTTTGGAAAATCGGGAAAGGAATACGCCCGGGTGCCCAACCTGATTTCTCATCAGCCTTATAAGCATATATATTACCGGTGTATGTCGGTACACACAATTGCGGCTCTGCCGCATACTTACCTATTCCCAAACCATTGGTAAGAATATTAATAACCTGCCCCACAGGATATAAACCACCTATACTGCCCGCATCAACAGATATTCTCAAACATTGATCAGGGTGGTCAATATCCTGAACTACTAAAACCTTGTACAAGTTGCCGGCAGCATCATCTGATATTACTCGACCGCGTATTACAACCGGACCTATTTTGGATTCAGGAGCAATAGTATCAATCGAGAACAAACCTGTATTGTTTTGAGTATATGTATTGGCATTCAACGGGTCAGGAACATCATATGCTCTACTCGAAGTATTGTAGGTATATGACCTTGCCCTGACAGGGAAATACACACCATAGTCAGACATATAAGTATCTAAGAACTGTTTGATTGAAATATAGTCCTTATATTTGGCTGTTTCCGCTGTTGTTGTATTCTCTGGAATCGGTTCCGGGGTACAAGCCACAATCAGCACCGAAAAGAGTAATAAAAATATGTTTTTCGTTTTCATATCAGCAAATATTTAGTAGGTTAGAATTTATATGTTAAGCTTAAATAGAAGTTTGTTCCCCATGCATAGTAGTATTTCGACGGGAATTTATACACATTGGTTGTAATTTGAGAGTAGCCTGATGTTGAGCCGCCGTGTCCGCTTGTAGCCCTCTTATCAGAAGTACGCGGCAGACGAGCCTGTTGGTAACCACCCGTTTTCATGTGTGTATTGTTTGTCAGGTTGGATATCGACAAATTGATTGACAATGATTGACGTTTTGGCAGATAGATGAGTTTACCGACAGATGCATCAATCATAATACGATTCCACGGATTAGGATCTACCAAAGATTCCTGATTAGCCAATGCACTATGAGTAGCATCAACTATCGGAGTTCCATACTTGTCATAGAGAACATTGCCCGCGTCATCTGTTGCAAGATTATATGTACTACCACCCTTGGTTGTATTGTTTTTTCTGTCTTGATACTCCAATAATGTACCATCAGCACGCTCGCCGGTAAACAAACCTTTCATGCGGCGTGAAGGAGCATAATCAAGATAATTCCAATCAAAATAACTTACGGTAATATCTGCAAACCACATTTTTGGATGGAAGAACGAAAGTTTCAAGCTCCCTGCAAGTTGCGGACCTGTAGCGACATGCAAGCCATTGATAAGAACAGAATCTTTCAACTCATACAAAGGTATTGCATCCCCGTTTGAGTTATAGCCGGTAGCCAAAGCCATACCGTTTTCAGCGGTTGATACCGAATAGGCATTGCTGACATATCTATTGTCGGAAATTGTCAGAGCCGGAGTAAGCGTAAAATACAAACCGAGTTTTATGGCAGCCGCAGCTTCAATGCCGGTATGAACACGGTTGATACCCGTAATTGCCTGATTGACAAATGTACGAGCCTCGTCATCATAGTAGCCGTTGAGTTCAGAGCCGTTGAGCAACCATGTCTGGAAAGCTGTTACACGACCTCTAATTATCGGATAGTTGAATTCATAAGTCAGGTCGTAAGAGAAATTCTTCTGCGACGCTGCATAGTATTCTTTCAGGTTAGTGGCATTATCATGTGTTTCAATAGTGTTGATGGCACGGTCGTGAACACGTTGAGACAAATAAGCATCACGTGCATACGGAGCACGAGTTTCTGCAAGAGCATTAAGTTTCAAACGGTTACGACCATTGATACTATATTTAACACCTGCCTTGATGCTCGGATCAACGAATTTATGATGTTTTCCCTCTCCTTTTGACTTATAAAGCCAATCAAAATAAGTTATTGCCTGCTGTGTGTTACCATAATCAAGCGCATTCAGTTGAGCCAAATAAACAGCACGACCATTTTTCATAAAACCTTCACGCCAGAACTCATCATAAGTAAATTGAAGGGCATAATAGAGATTGACTTTCGCCCAATTCCATTCGTTTTGAGCAAATACGCTCGCGTTTAATATATTTATATTATAGTTATAGCCGAATACATCACCGTTTTTAATGACTCTGTCAGGATTGTCAACATCGTTTTGACGAACATGCTCGATATCACTTTGTGTCAAACCTATATTTTCAGCAAGGTCTTTGATATCACGGTCAGCAAACGGATCCCAGTCAATCCATTGATTTCCGCCGAGCAGGTCATCCATTGTTTTATAGTGAAGTCCCTGACTTGCTTTTAAATCCAGACCTGCGGTAAGTTTCATGTTAGGCAGTACCTGATTGGTATAGAGAGCATGAGCCATAGATTCCTGAAGGTCATTATGCCGGCGTTCAACAATGTAGCGGGCAGGACCGTCGGGATTGTTGGCATTGTTGGCATAGTTGGCCTGATAGAGAGCATCCCAATTAATATGAGTGGTTTGCGGATCACGATTTTTCCACAAATCGGTCAGATTGTTATACAACGAATTGTCAATCGAGGGATACGATTTACTTCCGTGCAAATCAACGGAATTGCCATTATATGTCCAGTTGTCAAGCAAATAGCCGTCTTCTCCGAATTGTCCGTCCCAAAGGAATGAAGGCAGGTTTCGATAGTAGTCCGGACGCGGGTCAGTAGCGTCAAAGAAAGAAATCGCAGAGTTGCTATATAAACTGTAATGATAAGCAAGAGCCACTTTAAGGTTTTGAGTTTCACTTATTTTCCATTCATACGAAGCTATGGCTGTCGGGTCAAAACTCTTTACCACGCGGCTGTTGCGGACTTTTCCGTTCTGATAGCCCCAATAGGGGTTGTAGTTAATAGAGCCGTAAAGGTTGTAAACTTCCTGTGTTACAGCACCGCTCTGACCACGTTGGGTCGGAGAACCGAAAGTTACAAGCGACAAGATGTGGTCGCTACGAAAACGTTTTTCGGCAGAGAAGAAGTAACCGAACGAGTTATAGTCAATACCTTCACCTATTATACCCTGAATGTCAAACATCGGGCTATAACGGTAGGCAATACTTGCTGCAAAAGCCCAACCATTGTCGAGCAATCCGGTCGCATAAGTAGCGTTAGCACGCATCTTGTAATTGCGGTTAGTTCCCGCAAGACCTATTTTCCATCCCTGGGCATAGGTTGTTGCACGCATATCAATATTAGTTTGCTGACCGATGCTTCCAAAACCGAACGAGTTGGCTTCCATACCTTGATAGACATCTTTATTACGGCTTGCATCGTTCAAGCCGCCGAGCATGGAATAATTGAAATTACCACGCTCCGCACCATTGAAATTAATACCGTTGATATAGGTCTGCTCATAGATATTTTCGTAACCGCGCTGACGGAAACGGACGGAACTCCAAGCATAATTGATGGTGGAGTTATAGACATCATTTTGAGCGTTGGCACTTGAGGAAGTGTTCTGACCCTTACCTTCATCATCCGATATATCAACCTCGGAAAGTTGCAGTACATAATCGTCTTGCATTTGGGCTTGCAGATTGTCTTGCAACTTGACTTCACCAAGGTCATTTGTTACATTCTCGCTAAGATTGATGAGCGACAACGCAGGCATATAACCCTCTGCAGTAATCAAAAGTTCATCATCACCGCCGATAAGAAATTGTAACAAAAATTCACCTCGCTCATTAGTAACAGTCGAGATGTTCTGGTCACCGAGAGTGACCGTTACTCCGGGCAGCGGCAAACCGGTACTTTCCGATTTTACAACACCGCGCAAAGATGTCTGTTGAGCTATCGCAAAAAAGGTAACCAAACAGAAAAACAACGTAGAAGAAAATTTACGCATAATTTATAGAATAATTTGTGTTTTATATTTTATGGTATTAACGGGTGCAAAGTTATATATTTTTTTTAACGTAACCAAATTTTTTACAATAAAAACTTTTTTATCATATCACCACACGTTCAAATGTATTGATTTTTGTTCTGTCATACGGGGCAGTGACGCGGATGTAATTTTCGGAGAATCCCGCCATCATATTGCCCTGCCCCTTAAGCTTGCCTTCCCACAAGACGGTGGCATATTCACCCTTGTGTCGAGCATAAAAGGCGGATAGCTTGCCGGCAGATATTTCGTGAAGTATATCGCTACGATGTTTTCTCTCTTTCTGCGGCACGGAATAATCTATTTCCAGCATACGCGTTCCTGCACGTTCAGAATACGTAAATACATGCAGCCGACTGATATCAAGATTGTTTACATATTGTCGGCATTGCTCGAACAATTCCGGTGTTTCTCCTCTCAGACCAACCATAACATCAACACCGATAAAGGCATTGGGTATAACTCTGCGGATATGGTCAATACGCTCGCTGAACAATGCAGTATCATAATGACGTTTCATCAGCCGGAGGACTGTATCACTCCCGCTTTGAAGGGGGATATGAAAATGAGGCGCAAAATGTTTGGACTGCGCGACAAAATCAATAATCTCATCGCTCAACAGATTGGGTTCAATACTCGAAATACGATATCTTACATCCTCGGTCACATCGTCCAAGGCTCTAATCAGGTCATAAAATTTTTCATTTGTTGACCTTCCGAAATCGCCGATATTTACACCGGTCAGAACAATCTCTTTCATACCACTGTCAATCGCATCTTGGGCCTGCGCCACTATTGTTTTTATATCTGCATTGCGGCTTTTGCCGCGAGCCATGGGAATAGTACAATAGGTACAGAAATAATTACAGCCGTCCTGCACCTTCAGGAAACAGCGCGTTCTGTCGGTACTTGACACACTTGTATGGAAAGCATTGACTGAACGAATCTCGGACGTTAAGATATTGCCTCGCGTGTTGCTTCTGTCATATTGCGCTTCAAGTTGACCTACAAGTTCGGGAATATCAAATTTCTCATCGTTACCCAACACATAATCAACTCCTTCAATTTGTGCGATTTCATCGGGTTTTAGTTGTGCATAGCAACCTGTAACAATAATCACGGCATGAGGATTTTCACGGTGTACACGATGAATCAACTGGCGACCTTTGTGGTCGGCGACATCAGTGACCGAACAGGTGTTAATAACACATATATCAGCCTCTTCACCAACAGCGGCACGCTTATGGTTACGCTCAAGCAATATTTTACCTATTGCTGACGATTCTGCAAAGTTCAATTTGCAACCCAGAGTGTGAAACAAAATTTTCATACCACAAAATTAATTCTTTTTTTGTTACTTTCAAATAATTATTGTAATTTTGCAGTCGGAAATAAATTTTTATCCGTATTCTTACTGATTTTGGGGCTGAATCTGCCCTGTAATTCATCTTTTAATTTATTAAAATAGTGTGCTTGTCCGATTTAAGGTAAAGTACTATCTGATACGTAGATATCCATTTATTATTCAAAATATGTACTCAAAACAGCAATTACTTGAATTATCACTTGACGAGCTCAAGGACATCGGGACAAAAGCCGGTTTGAAAGTCGGTCGTCTCAAAAATTCAGAAAAAATTATTAATCTTATTCTTGAATCACAATCTGTAGAACCCGAAAAAGAATCGGACGATACTGCATCGGAGCAACCGCAACAAGGCAAAAAGCGCGAGCGTGTCCGCATTCAGCGTTCAGCCGAGCCTATAAAAGCAGCCGAGGCTACACCTGTTGCAGGTGAAGCAGTGGAAACACAGAACGTGAAAACACAGCGTATGGATTTGAATGACCGTGTGAAACAACGATTAGCGGAGTACCGCCAACGGCATGCCACTGATATACCGACCGAGGAACAGAGCATTGATAGCGGAAACGTTTTCACCAATGATGAACCTGCCCCAGATGACATACGTGAAGAAGAGACAATCACTACATTAGAGGATTCCAACTCTGCTGATGAAATCATACCGGAAGACATGACTGAAGAGAATAATACAGAAGAAACGGCTACCGGTGACAATGTGTCGGAAGATGACAGCGATGACGCATCACACAACAAAAAGAAAAAGAAAAACCGCAAGGAAAAGAAGAAAAGCAACAAACAAGAGTCGGTAGAGACTCCGTATAGTTTCACGGGTTTGATTGAAGCCGAAGGCACTTTGGAACTCATGCAAGACGGTTACGGTTTTCTGCGTTCATCAGAGTACAACTATGTCAACAGTCCTGACGATATATATGTTTCTCCTCAACAAGTCAAGACTTATGGTCTGAAAGTTGGCGACACCATCAAATGCAATATTGAGCCTCCGCGCATCGGTACTAACTTTTTTCCATTGACAAAGGTATTGTCAATCAACGGTTGTGAGCCGGAGCAGGTTCGCGACCGCGTATCGTTTGAACATCTCACACCACTCTTCCCTGACAAGAAATTCCGTCTTTGCACAGGCGATAATGACCCCTTGAGCTGCCGTGTGATAGACTTGTTTGCCCCCATAGGCAAGGGTCAGCGCGGACTTATCGTTGCACAGCCGAAGACAGGTAAGACAGTATTACTCAAACAAATAGCTAACGCCATAGCCAAAAATCACCCTGAGGTATATATGATAGTGCTACTCATTGACGAGCGTCCTGAAGAGGTCACAGACATGGCACGCTCTGTCAATGCTGAAGTTATAGCATCAACTTTTGATGAACCGGCAGCCAAACATGTCCGCGTGGCAGATATAGTTTATGAAAAAGCACGCCGCATGGTTGAATGCGGTCATGACGTGGTAATACTGCTTGACTCAATAACCCGTCTTGCACGCGCGTACAATACTGTAGCACCGGCATCAGGCAAAGTTCTTACAGGAGGTGTGGATGCCAATGCGCTTCAAAAACCCAAACGTTTCTTCGGAGCAGCACGAAATATAGAGAACGGTGGAAGTCTGACTATTATAGCAACTGCGTTGACCGATACAGGCTCAAAAATGGATGATGTGATATTTGAAGAGTTCAAGGGTACCGGCAATATGGAGTTGCAACTGGATCGCCGTTTGGCGAACAAACGTGTGTTCCCCGCCGTTGATATTATTCTTTCAGGCACACGCCGCGATGACCTCCTGTTAGACAAAGACACTCTTGCTACCACATGGAATATCCGACAATACTTGAGCCGCGCGGGTTATACGGCTGTTGACGCAATGGAAGAATTGAAAAAGGTAATGGAAAATACGCGTAACAACGCAGAATTTTTGGCATCATTCAGCTATTGACATGACGATAGTAATCATCAACGGACCCAACCTCAATCTGACAGGCAAAAGGCAAACTCAAATTTACGGCACGATGAGCTTCGATGAGTTCATACCTGCATTGCGGCAGCAATATCCCGACATTGAGATTGTCTTTCAACAGTCCAATCATGAAGGACAACTCATTGACTGGCTGCAAGATGCCGACAAATATGCAGACGGGATAGTACTTAATGCCGGCGGTTATACGCATACCAGCATTGCATTATCAGACACTGTTGCCGCAATAAGTACACCCGTTATTGAAGTACATATAAGTGATATTAACCAACGTGAACAATTTCGCCGTCATTCATACCTCACACCTGTCTGCAAACATACTATAACAGGTCATGGACTTGACGGATACAAAGAGGCGATAGATTTAATTAAATCCAATAGTTTGTAAAAAATACAATGAAAAAAATCTTACATATTGTTTTACTAATAATCATCGGCACCTTGGGACTGTATGCACAAAATAAAATTACCGGCAGGGTTGTAGATTATTCTACACGCAAAGGTCTCGACTTTGTCAATGTGGCAATAAAGAATGCCGGCAGCGACCAATTGCTTACAGGAACATCAACAGAGTCAGACGGTTCGTTCACCATTGACAATCTGAGTAACGGCAAATACACTATTACGTTCTCTTTCATGGGATATATAGAGCAATCAAAAGATATAACTCTAAGCGGTTCAGCACTCAATTTAGGCAAGATTGTTCTTCGCGAGGATGCGCAGCAGCTTCAGGAAGTTGAAGTTGTGGGGCAAGGTTCAACCATGCGTTTTGAATTGGACAAAAAAGTATTCTCCGTGGACCAGAACATAGCCTCTTCGGGCGGTAGTGCAACTGACGTGTTGGAAAACATCCCGTCGGTTGAAGTCGATCAGGAAGGCAATATATCACTGCGCAACAACGAGAGTGTGGAGATATGGATTAACGGCAAACCTTCGGGTCTGACATCTGAAAACCGAGCTCAGATACTGGAACAGATGCCTGCCGAAACCATAAAAGAGATAGAGATAATAACCAATCCTTCTGCCAAATATAATCCGGAGGGTACGGCAGGCATTATAAATCTCGTGATGAAGAAAAACCGCAAGGCAGGATATTACGGTTCTGTTGAAGCCGGGATAGAATACCCGTGGGGCGGTATTCCGGGAGGTCGTGCCGCTTTTAATATCAATTTCAATGCGGGCATTGTTGATGCCTATTTCAACGCAGGCTACCATTATATGCACTCCAATGGCGGCACTACATCCGACCGCATCAATTATATTGACTCGACACGTTTGGAGCAGACATCAGACAACGACCGCCGTTTTTCAGGTCTTTTCTTGCGCGGAGGTGTAGATATTCACGTTACAGATCGCTCAACAATAGGCATTTCCGGTTTCGGTATGGTGGCAAGCCGCAATAAGGCGAACAATGCCAACAACTATATTCTTGCCAACCTTGAGGACTTCAGTTATGCCGACAATTACCGGCTTATTGACTACGACATTCTTGATACTGCCCGCATTTATTCGCGGCTACAGGATTCAAACGGCAAACGTCCGGGCTATAACGCAACTTTGGACTACACATTCAAACCCAACAGCAACCATACACTAACACTTTACGGCACATACAGATCTTTCGGAATGAATGAGTCTCGGCTTTATTCTGTTTATGATGACAACAACCTTCTAACGAGCCGCCAGATGCAGACTACAGACAATCGACCGGCGGGCATTGAGTTGAAAGCCGACTATGAATGGAAACCCACTCGACAAAGTCGGTTCGAAGCAGGATGGCAAACAAATCTGCGCCGCGACAAATCGCTTAATGATGCAACCGACAGTCTGACCAACCTACCTATGTCGGCTTATTACAATGACTATGACAGCCGCGAACAAACCCACGCATTATACGTAACTTACGGCAATAGGTTCTGGGACAAATTGTCAATACAAGTGGGTCTGCGCGGAGAGATGTTCAAACGTGACAATTCATCAGTCTATATTGTAGGCAACGATACTATCAACGACAACTTAAGCGGCGATACAACGATTTTCCAACTCTACCCGACAGCATATATATCATATAGTTTCCCTCACGGACACGAACTGCAATTCAACTACACAAGACGTGTGGACAGACCTCGCGGACACCAGATTAATCCCCGTCAGGACTTTAGCGACTCAACCAATATACAGTTCGGTAATCCCAACCTTTTGCCGCAATATAGTTCATCGTTAGAACTCAACTACCTGAAAAATTGGGATGCACACACATTATCGGCAGGATTGTACTACCGTTTTGCAGACGGGGTAATACAAAGTATCCGCTATATTGACGGCGATGTGATGAAGACCACATTTATCAACATATCCAAACGTCAGGAAGCCGGACTTGAAATAGTGGGGAAAAACCGTCTGTTCAACAATATACTCCAGCTGACCACTACAGCCAATTTCTACTATAATAACATATCAGCAGCGACCTATACCAACCCGATTTCGGGCATTAGCATTGATATTCCTGAACAGAACGTATTTGTCGGTTCTGTGCGCTTGAACGCACAATTCATGTTTACAAAAACATTTTCCGGTCAGATAAGCGGCAGATACAGTTCGCCGCGCGTTGTCGCTCAAGGTCAGCGAACACACAACTACTCCATCGACCTCGGCTTGCGAAAGACATTCTTCGACAAAAAATTAGCCATTGCTCTGCGAGTGCGCGACCTGCTCAATTCTCGAAGTTTCCAAACCGAGACATGGAGCGAGCAATTCTGGCAGAAATCAGCCCGCCGTTGGAACAGCAGGACTATAGGACTGACTATCACCTACAGTTTCGGCAATACCAAACAAAAGCCGAAGATGAGCCCCGACGGTGGCGGAGGCGATTACGGCGGTACTTCCGATTACGATGGTTCATTTGAGGAATAAAACAATAATTTGAGATTTTAATCGTTATAAATATATACTTTGAAACGCTATTTTATCATATTATCATTGCTCGCAGTTGCTATATCCGGCACTGCGCAACAGTTTCGTCCTTATGCTGATGAACGCCCCATACACTTTGGTTTTCTGCTCGGTGTAAATATTATGGACTACAAAATAACTCCGTCAGAGCTGGAGATAGAAGGAGGTGTTTATGATGTACGATGCGCCTCTCTTATGCCCGGGTTCTCTGCCGGTTTCCTTACCGACATACGTATATGCAAATACCTTAATTTCCGCGTTACACCCACGCTGCACTTCGGGACTAAGACTCTGCAATACAAGCTTTTGGAAGGTACGACATCGCTCAGCTCCATGCAGACTTCGATTCTCAACATTCCCATTTCCATTCCTGTATATCTCAAATGGTCATCGCTGCGATACAACAATTTCCGTCCTTATGTTATTTTCGGTGGCGGTGTACAATTTGACCTTGGTGCTTCCCATGACCGCGCGGTAATGCAAAAACGTTTCGATGCATTTGTAGAAGTAGGTTTCGGATGCGATATCTACCTCGAACTTTTCAATCTCGCACCGGAATTGAAACTCGCAATCGGTTTCCCGAACCAGATTACCCCATTTGAAGAACGCCCTGAACTGTCGATACCCGAATCACCATACACCCGTGCTATTGACAAAATGACAACGCGAATGATTACACTATGCTTTAATTTTGAATAACTATGAACGGTAGAAAGTCAAAAGTTGAAAGTCGAAAAACAAACTGCCAAAAGCGAATTACTTTTTTGGCTTTTGCGTTAATTCTATTTGTTCTTTCTTCATGCAATCCGATGGTCACTACCAACCCTGCAGCCAAACTGACTTTCTCATCTGATACCGTTAGTTTTGACACTGTATTCACAACCCAAGGCAGTGCAACAAGTGTTCTGATGGTCTATAACACTGAAAAAAAAGCAATACATATCAACAGAATAAGTCTTGCAGGAGGCAATACATCACCATTTCACCTGAATATAGACGGCCTGACCAATGCCGAATCAGCTTCAGAGGACATAACTCTTGAAAGCGGCGATTCTCTTTTTGTTTTTGTCCGCGTCAATATTGACCCGACAGACAGTATGTCTCCCGTTTTTGTAAACGACCAAATTCTCTTTTCCTTCAACGACAAGACGCAATCGGTTGAACTCGAAGCCTTCGGACAGGATGTAGAGATAATCCGTTCAACCATTTTCCCCAATGATACTACCCTATTAGGCAAAAAACCTTATCTGATATATGATTACGCAGCTATTGACACTGCCAAAACACTGACTATTGCCCCGGGTTGCCGCTTTTATTTTCACGACAATGCTCAATTTGTCATATTCGGCAACCTTATAGCGCAAGGGACATTGGAACAGCCTATAATAATGCAATCCGACCGTATAGACCATTTGTTCACCCATGTGCCATACAGTATGGTAGCCGGTCGATGGGATGGTTTTTACCTTGTTCAGACAGCAGACCGTCCCGAAGCATATTACAACATCAACTATCTCGAAACCCAAAGCGGAACAGTAGGATTGTATTGTATCAACCAAGCACCGGAAAACCGGCATCCGTCATTAAAACTTTATAATAGCGTAATACATAATTTCAATCATTACGGATTGGTTCTGCAGGATGTTGATGCACAGATTGTTAATTGTCAGATATCCAACTGCGCACAATACTGTGTTTATCTCGCAGGAGGAAAACATGATTTTATTCATACAACGATAGCATCATACTACAACAATACGGATGTACGTATTCAATCCACCCCGCGAGAAGATATGGCTGCCGTGTATATCAACGACTTATACAAGACTACGCAACAGATGCAGACCTCGTTTTATAATAGTATAATCATGGGTATAAGATCCAACCAATTGGTTCTTGCCACTCCGTTTGAAGAACGCTATCAGGGTGTTTTCAGCCATTGCTATCTCCGAAACGACAGTATTTCTCTACCACAATTCAGCGACATAACATATTATCAGAAAGAAGATACAGTATTTAAAAACGTATTCTACAAATATAAAGAATATATCGACTACGATTTCACCCTTGACAGTGTTTCTCCCTGTCTTAACATTGCCGACACCACCATATCGCGGCAATATCCCTTAGACCGTTGCGGAAAAAACCGTTTCGATGACACGCAACCTGATCTCGGCTGCTACGAGTTGTAGATTCAATAATCATTTTGTATGCAGTTTAATATTTGTATATCTCATAAAAAAGTTGTAATTTTGCACGCGCAAAAAAGCAAAAAGGTTCAATATGAAAAAATTTAATGAGTACAATGGTCTTAACCTCTCACAAGTCAACAAAGAAGTTTTGACTCAATGGGAAACAGACAATCTGTTTCAACAATCAATAGACGAACGCGAAGGGGCCCCTCGCTTTTTATTTTTTGAAGGACCTCCCTCTGCTAACGGGATGCCCGGCATTCACCATGTTTTAGCACGCACGATAAAAGATACTTTCTGCCGCTATAAAACAATGCAAGGTTTTCAGGTTCAACGCAAAGCCGGATGGGACACTCATGGTCTGCCTGTAGAACTTGGAGTAGAGAAAATGCTCGGCATTAAGAAAGAAGACATCGGAAAAAAAATATCTGTTGACGAATATAATGCCGCATGCCGCCGCGAGGTGATGAAATACACTAAAGAATGGACTACCTTAACAAAAAAAATGGGCTATTGGGTTAACCTTGACGACCCGTATATCACTTACGACAATAAATATATTGAGACATTATGGTATCTGCTCAAACAACTCTATCAGAAGGGCTATCTATACAAGGGCTATACAATTCAGCCTTACTCCCCTATGGCGGGTACCGGTCTCTCCTCTCACGAACTAAACCAACCCGGATGTTACCGTGATGTCAAAGACACCACTTGCACAGCACAGTTCCAACTGACCGATTCCGCAAATATCGGCAGCCTACACACCGACCTGCCCGTTTATGTCCTCGCTTGGACTACCACTCCTTGGACATTACCGTCAAACACAGCTCTTTGCGTTGGATCTAAGATTGACTACGCGGCTGTTAAAAGCACTAATCCCTATACACAACAAGATGCCGTTTATATCCTTGCGGAAGCACGTCTTGCAGCCTACGCCAAAGAATTAGGCGAGCAGCCCGATATATTGGCTCACTTCAAGGGGGCAGATTTGGTAGGCATGCACTATGAACAACTGTTTCCGTGGGTTAAACCTATCGACTACAAGAAAGAAACAGACACTATCATCGACCGTTCTGCCGATGCATTTCGCATTATTTCAGGCGACTACGTTACCACCGAAGACGGTACGGGTATAGTACATATTGCTCCTACTTTCGGCGCCGATGACAAACGGGTGGCAGAAGCCGCAGGTATTCCTGCTCTGTATATGCTCACCGCCGCCAAAGAACTCCGACCAATGGTTGACTTCAACGGTAAATATTGGCTTACCAACGAACTCCATTCCCAATTTGTCGCTCAATTTGTCAATCAGACTCTCTATAACCAATGGGCAGGACAATATGTCAAGAACGCTTACGATAAAGAGAATTTCTGGACAGACAATCGCTATGACGAACAGAAGGCACTCAAAGCGGAAAATATCGATGTACGCTTGTGCATATATATGAAACAGATTGGCAATGTGTTCAAAATTGAGAAACATACCCACAACTACCCGCATTGCTGGCGCACTGACACACCTATCGTATATTATCCGTTAGACTCATGGTTTATACGCTCAACGGCAGTACGCGACCGCATGATAGCCCTCAACAAGACTATCAATTGGCAGCCGGAGTCAACAGGAACGGGACGTTTCGGCAAATGGTTAGAAAATCTCAACGACTGGAACTTGTCACGGTCGCGCTATTGGGGCACACCGCTACCTATCTGGCGCACCGATGACGGTCAAGAAGAAATATGCATAGGCTCAATTGAAGAACTAATCAGCGAAATCAATAAGTCTATCAAAGCCGGTTTTATGGTCGAAAATCCATACAAGAATTTCCGTGTAGGTGATTATTCTAAAGAAAACTATGCACCTGAAAATATCGACCTGCACCGTCCTTATGTTGATTCTATCGTGTTGGTAAGTCCGTCAGGCAAGCCCATGAAACGTGAATTGGATTTGATTGATGTCTGGTTCGACTCCGGCGCAATGCCCTACGCACAAATACACTATCCGTTTGAAAACCAAGACCAACCGCGCACTGCTGACTTTATCTCTGAGGGCGTTGACCAAACACGTGGTTGGTTCTTCACACTGCATGCCATACACACCATGATTGATGACACTGTGGCATTCCGAAATGTTATCTCCAACGGTTTGGTGCTTGATAAAGACGGTAACAAGATGTCCAAACGTCTCGGCAATGCAGTTGACCCCTTTGCCGCAATAGAGAAATTCGGTTCCGACCCTGTCCGCTGGTATATGATGACTAATGCCTCACCGTGGGACAACCTGAAATTTGACCCTGAAGGTGTTGACGAGGTTAAACGTAAATTTTTCGGCACACTATACAACACTTATTCCTTCTTTGCTTTATATGCCAATGTTGACGGCTGGATACCGAGCGATGATATATCAGAAGCAGGGCAACACCTGACAGAGATCGACCGCTGGATACTCTCACAACTCAATTCACTGATAGCCGAAGTAACCGACTGCTACGAACATTATGAGCCGACCAAAGCAGGTCGTGCTATAGAGGATTTTGTCAACGATAATCTCTCCAACTGGTATGTCCGCCTGAACCGCAAACGCTTCTGGGGCGGTGAGATGACCGGCGACAAACAAGCGGCTTACTATACCCTGCACCATTGCCTTACAGTCGTATCGCAACTTATGGCACCTATAGCTCCGTTCTATGCCGACCGCCTGTATCGCGACTTATGCTGCGCAAATCAATCCGTCCATCTCTCTAACTTCCCAAAAGCAGACAACAGTCGTATCGACAAAAATTTAGAGGAATGTATGCAATTAGCGCAACAAGCATCCTCAATGATACTGGCTCTTCGCCGCAAAGCCGACAAAAAAGTGCGTCAACCGCTACAGAAAGCTATTATACCTGCCGTTGACAACAAGATGCTTGACCAACTGCTCTATGTAGCCAATCTTATCAAATCAGAGGTTAATGTAAAAGAGTTGCAAGTAGTCAAAGCTGAGGATTCAGAGATTCAGTTAGTAAAAAAAATCAAACCTAATTTCCGCACATTAGGCAAGAAATACGGCAAACTGATGAAAGAACTTGCAGCTGCTATCAGCAACATGTCGCAACAGGCTATCAGCGATTTAGAGAAGTCCGGACAGACCGCAATACAACTCTCCGAAGAACAGGTGGTCATCGACCTTGAGGACGTTGATATTATGACTGAAGATATGCCCGGATGGTTGGTTGCCAACGAAGGATTGTTAACCATTGCTCTTGATATCGAAGTTACAGAACCGCTCCGCCGCGAAGGTATCGCTCGCGAATTTGTCAACCGAATACAAAACTTGCGCAAAGACAGCGGATTTGATATCACCGACAGAATAAATGTTGAAATAGAATCGCTCGAACAAATCAACGATGCAGTCAACGACTTCAAAGATTATATCTCATCACAAGTTCTCGCCCAACGCTTTGAAATAGTACCACATATCGACAACCCCACCGAGCTAAACTTTGAAGATTACATCGTTAAGTTGAATATATGTAAAGCATAACTTTCAGCTCTCAACTCTCAACTTCTTTATGATGAGGTAGATAGCCAAAAACAAGGCGAGTAGAGATACGGGCAATTCACCTATCGGTTGGTCTAAATACGGATCATTATTATGATCATCAAAACCCACACGATTAAGTTCAGGTGTCATTCCTTGTGAGACGAGAACAGGTGCTATAGTTGATTTAAAAGCAGCAGAAGCCGTAGAGTGTACTGACATTGAGGGCATAGAGACATTCGTTACAGTCGGACTCATATAGTTACTACTTACAGCTGAAACACTATGATGTGAGAAACACTGATTTGCTATTGATCCACAGCTCCGACTGTGTAATAAACTGCTGCTTGATGTGAATATGACCTGCTGTGACCGAGTCGGGCTTGCACTCAAATCGGTTGCAGCTACGGCAACACACGTGTGCAGACATAAAATGCCGACAACAAGACTATGTATTACCTTTTTTTCCATAACCAACCTTTTTAAATACTCCTTGATGCGCGGACGGCTCATTCGCGATTATTGGTTTTTCTGCGTCCCGGGTTGCTCATTCGCGATTTTCTCGTCTCTATTCCGGCAGCGATTGTATCGCTGCCATCTCTCCATCCTTATTCTTAACTCCTTACAACGCAACGCAATACAACGCGATTAGATTCTGAAGCAACTACTACATTATATACGCCGCCTGCCACATTAAGACTTATTCTGTCGGTAACATTCTTGGCGGTATATACCATCTTACCGGTCATATCATAAACAGTTATTTCAGAGGGCTGCGATATATTGCTTATTGTAATACCGTTATCAGTATCATAGCAGAATGGATGCGAATCAAAGCCTCCATTTTCAATATCTGTCTGCACATCATACCCTTTGCGAATTTCTGCATTGAGAGCAAAACGCGATTCAAAATTGCCTTTTGCAGAATAGAATTCGTAGTCCTCTAAGGTCAAATCGACAATAACCCCTTCGTCATAATCGGTAAGATACAATCTTTCAACGGCATCAATATCATATTGAGTGTCATCGAATTTGAATGTATAGTAACCTGTTTCCGGTATAGTGACACCCACAGGTATCGGACGGACTGCAATATCTCTTGATATAGCATTGAATGCAAGATTATGTCCACCGGTAATTGTATAGACATGCAATTCATTTGGCGAATACATCTTCTGCAGGTCAGCACCTATTTCATATTCAGCGGTATAATCATCCGAAATAATCAATCCTGCATTGTCTTTTTCATAACCTGCCTGATAAACGCCATTTTCATCTTCATATTCAATTTTTTTACCTTGCAGTGTAATACCTACCAGAATAGAATCGGCTTTATTGGCGGATGCCATGCGGCGATAGGCAGGCATCTCGGCAACCGAATGATTGGTGTTAATCGGATTGGTAAACATAAGTTCATTATTATCTTCTATCTGCACGAAAACTGCCGAGAACGGAGTAACGACAGCATTGTCGGTACGCACCTGATAATAATCGTCTTCTTCAGGTTTATAATAAGTAAGATACGGTATTGTCTGCGTATTGTCAGAAACTGTTACCCATTCACCGGCTCCGTTGCGGACATAACGACCTGTTTTCAAGCCACTGCTTGCATCTGCCGAACCTGAATAATAATTATGCAGATACGGATTACCGATTAGATTCCAACCGGCATGATTGTTATTTGCTGCAGGACCTGCTTTTGACGGTGTTACGGGTATTATTTTTGTATCTGTACCATCTTCATAATCTGTCCAATCGTAATCTACATTCATCTTGAAGCGCAGGATACGTTTATGGTGAGCCCCTGACTTATCATCTATACCGATATTATATCCTGTTCCGGCACTCAACTCATAAATAGGAGCTATCTCAGCTTCAGCCCAAGGAATGATAGGAGTCCAATAAGTATTTTGTAGTCTGCCCAATCTGGCATCGTTCGCGCGTTTTGCGCCATTGTAATATTTGATGAAATAAACATCCGTTTTCGATGGGTTATTGCTATTATAATAAGTCGGTACAGGTAATGGATTTTCGGACAGCAATCCGGTATATGTCAAATTACCGAGTACACTATTAAACGGCAGAGCAAAGAAATAATACCTGTCATCGGCTATGCGTAATTCGTGGAATATGACACGGCTGTTTATCTCCATTGAAGCCGATTCGCTTAATATCATATTTGGGGCTGTCTGGTCGCCTTCGGTGCGCATAATCAGTGTATCCACAGTCAGAGTTCCGTTTTCCACAATCAGTTGTCCGCCTTCATAGATAACCAAGTTCTTGAGAGTAATATCATGGTCAACCACAAAAGTAGCGTTACTAAGGATTGCGAGGTTGCGTGTCGGCTCGTATTCGATATACGGAACAGAGGTTGGTGTTGTAATATACGGGATAGTCATAATGTAATAATATGATCCCCATTTAACACGGATACGGCTACCGCGCTTGGCATTATGCTTGATTGTATATGTGCCGTCCCACTCACCGGTTTCCATTGTTTGCGCTATACTTTCAATATAGAGAGACCCCGGAGCAGGAGCACCTTCCAAATCCAATGATTCGACAATAACCTCACCATCACCCCAACGCATCGGCTCCATGAGCTTTGAACACGGATATGACCATAATGAAACTTTCTCGCGGAATAAATACTGAGAGTATGTAGCACTGCCATATAAAGTAAAATATGACAGATACCCGTATCCCAAATAATAACTGCTGATATTCGATTGCATATTAAACAGGTTCGTTCCTGAAGTTGTAATGCTGTAATTGTCAACAGCTTTGTCAGACAGATATGCCACGGATGTCTGTGTTGTACGTGACAAATCGATATATGTGTCTGCCGAGGCATTATAGAACACATAGGAGTCTTTTGTCCCTTGCAAATTCCATACTATACCGACACTCGGGTTAGTTATCTTATTGCTTATAACGGTAGTTGATATCGGCTGTGCTCCACCGTAGTTCAACTGGTTTGACAATGCATAATTAGAACCGTTGTAGTTATATATTATCACATAGTTTCCGCCGATAATAACATCGTCAATTCCGGCAATCATTTCGTATTCAGCATGGTCTTTTATTTCGGAATAGACAGCATATAGTGTTGTATTATTATGTTCAGGCACATAATTGGAGCCGGCAGGATATATAGTTACCGGAACATTCACTTGGTCATAGAGAGGTGCGGTAGCCCAACCTGCAAATTTCCATCCGTCGCAAAGTTCTTCGGTTACATTTGGAACTTTGACACCCATGCCGGCATGAGATTCTGTTTTCGATTTAACCTCCGGTTTGCCGTCGCAGCCGTCAAAATAAACCGTGTATTCCTCGCAGTGCGGCCACGAGGAATACATCGTACCGATATAACGATATAACTTGCAGTTGGCAGCATCTGCACCCATATAACCATAGAATGATTCCTTACTACCTACTTCACCAAGTTCAAAGGACATCTTGACGCTGCTCATACTTTGTTTGGGAGACCAAAACTGTCCTGAAGGATCTATCTTGAAATGATAGTAAACATTTGATGCTGACGATTCTGTTGTAACATAATACTTGCTATTGCTCGAATATAAAGCGTCTTCATCATCGGTATGATAATATGCTTGATAATAAATGTACTTTACAGGTGAATTGGCACTATAAATCTTATACGAATTAGAGTATCTGTAATAATCTAATTTCCACTGACAATCAGCAGAAGCATTAGTTACATATTTTGTTCCCTCGTCATCGAAATATGAATTAATCGGTTTTAAGTCCAAATAGTTGGTTTGGGAGGCATTTGTTCTGTTGGATACAGCAAAGTCAGTGTACCAATATTCGTCTTCATAATCGTGGAATACAGCAATTGCATATATGTCCGTTGTGTTAAGATCCAAGATATCTTTTACCTGCTTATATGCTTCAACAGAATATACTGCATAGAGTTCCAAATTATCGCGCATAGGCACAAAGGTCTGACCTGCGGCATAGAGTGTCACACTGCTGATATTTGTTGTTGTGGTTAATTCCTCGCCTAATGCCCAGCCTGCAAATGTCCATCCTCGTGAGTTGCAGTTAGCTGTCGGTTGCGGCAATTTGATGCCCTTGCCGGCTTCGTCCTCTTGCTTTATAAGCACCTCATCACTTCCATCTATTGTTCCCTCACAAGGGTGCAATTTAACAGAATAAGGTTGGCAATCTGGGTTGCTGGTCCAATAATCGACCACACCTCCTTCACCCTTATGGGCATAGACAGCAAAGAACGACTCGCCTAATTCGCGGATACAATAGCTATCACCTCTTTTGTAGAGACTGCCTGTAGGATCAACATATGTCCGTTCGATAGGACTGCCTTCTCTCCATCCTATAAACATCCATCGTAATGAACATCCGATTGTAGGCTCAATGGCAGCCGTAAATTCCAGTCCGTCACCAATTGACGATTCGGCAACTTCTTTTTTAAATTCAGAGCCGAAATAAGCACCTTCGGCTACATTTCTGCCGTTGGCATAGAGAGTGACAGTATATGGGTCGCAATTCGGCACACCGGTCCATATCGAGTCAGCTCCGCCGCAACTGCTGCGACGATAGACTGCGAACAAAGTATCTTGGTTGATAGTCTTCATTCGGTACTGACTGTTGGCAAGACGGACTTCAGGTTTGACTATCGCACCACCAGTAATCTTAATATCCGACCAACCGCAGAAAGTCCATATGCCGGAACAACCGGTATATGAAGCAGAACTCAATGTTATACCGCCATTAACTGTTTCTTCAAAATACTGTTTTGTACTTACAACTTCATCGTTCAACAAGCCTAAACCGGCATCGAGGGTAAGTGTACATTTATCGCACATCGGGTATGTGGACCAAAGGTCTATCCATCCGTTTTCACACTTTTTGCGATAAACAGCATAGAGTTCCTCGTCCTCAGTGGCAGGTTTATATTTCGAACCTACGCTCAACAGATTACTCGGTTGTATAATTGTATATTCAACTTCTGATGTTCTCCAGCCTGCCATTTCCCATGTTCCTCCGAGCAGACAAGCGTCAAAAGTTGCATTAGGCAGTGTTATGCCGGAGCCGATATCAGACTCTTCAACCTCATAGACATCACTCTTGCCGTTAACCTGACCTGTTCCCGGATATAAATAGACGGTAAACGGGTCACATTGAGGATAGCTGCTCCAATTACCCAACTCACCGTTCTCTTTATGGCGATATACTCCATACAGACGCTTGTTGTTGATATAAGGTATATACGGATCCTCGGTTATCATTACAGGTTCGGTAGTGGTCTCATCGGGAACAGGCTGCTCTGCCCATCCCACCCATGCCCACATACTCGGACATGCTATCTTCACATTGGTTACCGTCGGGAGAGGTACACCTGCATTATCTTCTTCGGTACGTCTCGGATTGGAAACCGTTACAGCCGAGCAGCTATTGCCGCAAGGACGGAAAATAACTGTATAATTATTACAACGGCTGCGGTAGTAGGTGGAGCTTGCCGGGCGATATACATATATTTTACCACGATTATATGTGTAGTAATCAATCGCTTGGGTCGCATTGTCGCCACAAACTATAAATATATTGCTATACGCTGAAGTTCCAACAACATTTGCAGCAACTGAAGGCGTGAAATACAACCCCCACACATCTGTCAGCGAACCATGTTTTTGTTCTTTAGTAAGTGTTACAACACCCGTTGCACCATTAATTTCGAATGTAGTAGGTCCTTTGTCGTTATATGTTGAAAACAGTTCTTTCAAGCATCCGCTTGTAGATGCCAAGTCTGCATTGATATACATATATTTCCCATCGCTATTGGTTATATACCATTCTTTGTTTGAAGAACTGTATCTGCCATGCATAATACACTCGTTCGGGACATTGGTTATCTTACCGTCTGTGTAAGTAACAACTGCGGATGTAATACCGGCAAGGTATTGAGTGTATGAATCGTCTTGAGTCAAATTGTCCGACAAATTTCCGCTTTTAACCCCACCGGTCAGCAGACTGTTTGTCATCGCATAATAGTTTCCGCCGTATTCAGCAACAAATATAAATTGCGATGATGACTTGATTGTTTCTATCGATGTCTCTTTTTGGTAGTAATTTTCTGTTTTGGTATATACGGCAAACAAGTCAACATACTCGTCATCTGTTTCAGGCACTTCGGTGAGTGTTGTGACAGGTGAAGATGTCTCGGTAAGGACAGGAACATCCTTAACCCAACCATAGAACTCATAGCCTTCACAATCTGTCAATTCGAACACATGCTCCTTGCTTTCTATTGTTGATTTCACAGAACTCAAAGAGTACGGCAATACAGCTTTTTCAACTGTATAGACCAGTTCACCATCATCATAGAAACGCAATGTAGTCGTTGTTGCCGCACCGCAAGTGATGCCGATATGTTCACTATATATATTACTGCCGCATATGCTGCGGACATAGAAAGTATAGTTAGTTTCAGGCTCCAAACCCGATATATTCACATATTGGTTTGTAGTGGTACCATACTTAACAGCCGTAGCATTCCAAACAGGCTCTGTTCCAAAATCTACAACACAATATTCATAACCTGTAACACTATGAGCCGCAGACGAGCCGTCCGCGCTCCATGAAGCACGACCTCCGTCTGAAGTCTTATTGCCAAAGGTAAGGTTTGCAGGTGCTGAACAAATGGGAATAAACGAAATCACATCAGATGCTTCCGTACCACATACGCATTTGACATAGAAGTCGTATTCCTGCCCTGTGGTAAGACCTGAAATGTCAACATAGTTGTTAGAGGTGGTTGGAGCACCCGTCCAGTTTGGTGAACTGCCGTGAGCAACATATCTGTAAGCATACGAAGTAACACCATCGTTGGCATTCCACGACAAATGAGCTCCGGTAGCAGTCAAATCAGAAACAGTTACATTCTGCGGTTTAGAGCAGTCGAGCACATAGTTAACATTAATGTCGTCTATGCTTGCAAAATAGTTGTTTGTATAACTTCCACCGTATCTGAAAGCTATGCGTGCGTTGGCCGGCGCGTCATTGAATAATACTTTATTCACTTTGGTAAGTGAAGAGACTCTTTCAAAAGTCTGTACTGCAGTAAAGGAACTTTCGTCGTTAATATTGGTCATATAACCGATAGTAATCTGACCATTACTTGAAGAAATACCTTCATTTCGATAGTAGAAACTTACTTTCAAGTCGTTGGTATTGGCATCGAAAGCAGGTAGAATCATATAACTATATTTCGTGCTGCTTGATTGAAAATACAATGATTGTGTGCCATTGAAATAACCTGAATTAGATGCGACATAGGCATAAGGGTAGTCGCCTTCGTTGGTATTGAGCATATTCCAGCATGCAGGAGCAGCACTTGTAGTACTACCGACACTCAACGTCTCAAAGTTCTCTGACCATGGAACAGGCAGCTCAACGCATGATGTAGTGAATGTGGTTTCTACAGGGTCGCTTTCATCATTACTACCGCATACTGCAATAACTTTGACTTTATATGTTGTAGCAGGTGTTAATCCGGTCAATGAGCAAGTAGGATTAGTATTAACCGTAACCTCAGAAGTGTTTGTCCAATTGTCTTTTGAGTATTGTACTCTCCATGAAGACTCCGTCCCTCCTGCCGTCCATGAAATAGACGCAGAAGAAGAAGTTGCCGATGCCGTAAGTCCGGTCGGTTTAACGCATGATGTTGCAGTAGAAACCTGTATATCATCAATATATGCACTACCGTAATCTAATGTTCCACCGGAAAAACGAATTGCTACATAAGCTGAAAGAACTCCACTCAACGAAAACTCTTCAACATACGTGTAACTCCCTACTCTATCCAGAGTTCCGCCGGCTAAGGTGGTAAAAGTTGATGCATCCGAGGGGTCGGTCATATAGCCTATTTGTAATTGACCATATGTAGTAGTGGTTGAACCATTGTAATACCAAAACGATATTGCAAGATTACTTGGATTGGTAAACGGCGGTAAAACAATAATTTGTGAGGAATTAGTTCCTCCACCATAGAAGCGCAAACTTTTATTGCCACCGTGAGCATAATAACTATATTCGTAAACATCAGGCGAGCCACTGTATTCTATCCGACTCCAACAATCAGGGATACTTCCGGATGCCACATCCTCAAAGCCATAAGTAGATAAACTTGTCTGTTTGCCACAAGGCGTTGTAAAAGAAACAGATTGCGGATTACTCTTATCGTCAGAACCGCATACTGCGCGAACATAGAAATTATATTTGGTATTTCCGCTCAAACCGATTACTGTTACTGAATTTGTGTTTATAGTTTCTGCACTTGACCAAAACGCATCAGAAAGTGTTGTTCCTTCTTCCAAACAAAGATATTCCCAAGTTGATTCGCTCCCACCGGCCGTCCAACTGAATGTAGCATTGTCTGCATCTATCGTACCTTTTGTCAAAGCAGTCGGTTTGGGACATGAAGTAGGTGCAGAATAACTTACCTCTACATCATCTATATAAAAATACCACTTGTCATTTGCAGTATAAGCAATAGCAATATATTTAATTCCGGCAGGGAGGCTATTATTTGTATAATGTTGCCACGTTGTATTTGTAATTGACGTTATTTCCGGAAGCCACGAAAAAGACTCAACATCTTTGGTTGTAGTAGAATATCCTATTTTAAAAGATTCCGGATAGTTACTACCATGCGCCTTGTAGTAAAGTGATATCACTACTTCAGAAGCATCACTTGGGATTAACAACTCTTTTGATATCAGATATTGAGGAGGATTCGTATTAAAATAAAATCTAAAGCTATAATTGCCGGAATGAGAAGTTGAACTATAAATATCGGTACTATTATGACAATTTGATATTGTCCAACCATTAGTACTCAAACTACCACTGTCAAAATTCTCTGACAATGCAATTTCATCTGCCCATGTGCAATTAAGACCGCCAAAGACTATGGCTATAGAGAGGCATAGCAGTGAGTAAATTCGTTTCATAATGATAAGTCTTTTCAGAACTAATGACTTGGTTAAACAAAAAATACACATATAATGCAACGTTGCATTATATGTGTTAATCATGATTAAGATTAATGGTTAGCCGGCAGGAAATCTCAATAAAATCCCTACTTTTTTGACGGTGCAAAATTACACATTTTTCTTGATTTACCAAAAATTTTGTGACATAAATCCTGCAATTTTATGAAATTTCTTACTTTTTGACAAATAAATCGGACAAATTGACAACACAATGCAGACTGATTTGGGATTAAGGAGTAAGGATGGAAAGGTGTCAGCGATACAATCGCTGCCGGAATAGAGACGAGGAAATCGCGGATGAGCAACCGGAGACGCAGACGGCTCGTCTGCGAAAAACAATACTCGCTGATGAATCGCGGATGAGCAACCGGAGACAAGTGGCGTCAGCGTACCTAAAAAAATAATTGGCATAGGTTTTGTTATTTGAAAAAATATGATTAATTTTGCGGTTGCTAAATTAATCTGCACAAAAATACCCTTGGGGATGTTTGGTTTTGACAGCAGGTAGAAGGGGTATGTAAGCACGCCGGGCACTGCAACTGAAGCCCGTTATAAATTGGGTTGCAAACCATAACTGGCAACTATAATGTTTCTCTCGCTGCCTGATCGAAGATCAGTACATCCGGCTTAATCTCTGCCAAGGGCGGAGACGAGACATCTCCCAAGTGCCACGTCCCTGAGGCGGCTTGAAACGGAGGTGCGGAAATATCGGGGATAGGCGGTTCGTGCCTTGACGATACGCCGAATACTTAAAGGCTAAGGTGACAGTTGGTGGCTCCGGTCTTGCTGCCGCACGAAAATCAAAACGGAGATAAGCGTGTAGAAAGCATATTCGTTCCTTGTTTGGACGCGGGTTCGACTCCCGCCATCTCCACATATGAAAAACATATATTCCATACGGAATTTCCGCGTGTTTGACCAAGAGGGCGTGACCATCAACATACGCCCTATTACAATTCTGACGGGCTGCAACAGTTCCGGCAAGAGCAGTATTGTCAAATCGCTCGTCCTTCTCAACGATTTCCTATCTAACATACAACGCGACAAACAAAACAACCAACCGATACGGCTGCACAAATACCAACTTGACTTCACGCGCAAACCGAATAATCTTTTAGGCTCGTTTCAAAAAATAAGGCATCGAAGCCACAAATCAGACACCGAGAATCAGCCAATTTCATTCGCATATAATGTCCACAGTCACTTATTAGCTGAAGACGTACGCGTTACACTCGATTTCAACGACCGCGATGGCAGCGACCCTAACAATGGTTATCTGACAGGTTTCAGTATTCAGGACATCAAGGGCAAACTGCTCTACTCTTCACGCGAAAACGATGAGATGACATCTGACCCGCATGGTCAGCAATTGGTTGAGGACGTAATGACACAGGACATGACCGACTCGCTCGCCTACGTAAGTTCTACAACAGTTAATGTCAAACGTCTGTACCCATTGGAGTCGGACGATGAGTTTACTCGCCTGCTACATCAATACCTTACCGCCGCCAATGCCTGCAGGCGCACCGACTACACTCCCAACACTTTCATGAATCTGTGGGTACGGCATTTCGGAATTGGCGATCACATAACGATTGAGAGTGACCCGGATCGTCTCGGAGCAGTGATTCGTTTGTGTATGGAGGGTGAACGACACGGAGCATTGTTGTCTGATTTCGGCTATGGGATAACACAACTTTTCGCCGTACTGCTACGCATAGAATTAGCCATCCTTGAAGGCAAAACGACTATGACCATAGCTTTTGAGGAGCCGGAGATACACCTACACCCGCGTTTTCAGTCGATATTGGCTGAGATGTTTGTGGATGCATACAAGACATATAATATCCAATTTATAATCGAGACCCACAGCGAATATCTTGTGCGCCGCCTGCAAACACTTATAGCACAGGAGATAATCATGCCCGATGATATCGCGCTCATATATGTCTATGACGCAGACCCTGAAAAACGTCCAATGTATGTGCCGCAGATAAAACAGATAGAGATTAGCACCGATGGCAGGCTGACAGAGCCGCTCGGCAGCGGCTTTTTAGACGAAGCCAACAATTTATCGTTGGATTTATTAAGATCTATGAAAACCGGAATAACGGAATAACGGGATGCCGGAATGCCGGAATGCCGGAAAACCGAAAGAAACAAATAATTAAACAACATTGTACCGAAAAACTGTATATTGCGAATATGCTTTTTGGGAGGCATTTATAAAAGCCTGTCCAACACTACTTGACCCTTCTGAACGCAGTTTGCAATACATGCAGCAGTGGATTAATCTCTACAGCTTTCTTGCCAAGTCAGACATAATATTCGATCTGACAATAGAAGAATTGCAACTAAAAGCACCTGAAGACCAATACCTGCTCTCACTCTGGCAGAAATCAGCCGAGGGAGCCTGCGGACTCAAATGCAAAAAGAAAAACTTCCCCTATATAGCCCAACTGCAACTTCAGCATATCACCGACCGACAACTTGACTCCGTATATCTCACCACACAAACAACAGAAATATGCGAACAGCAATCAGAACGTTTCGGGGTTATAGTACTGAATATGCAGTTAGTAAACAACGCAACACATATATTTCAAGACAACGGGACAGCATTTCCTTCTGATTTGGCAAAAGACTGGAATTTTATGCGCGGACTGCTGAAAAACGCACCGCGTATCAACCTGAGTAACACACTGATTATTACCGACAACTACCTGTTTTTCGATAGTCAGCGAATCCGCTACAACCTGCTACCCATACTGAAAATTATACTTCCGCAACAATTGGATAAAGAATTAGCTTATCAGATATGTATTTTCACGGAAGACAAACGCAAAAAACTGAAACACAGCCTCTCACCAATGGTGAAAATGATAAAGCAAATACGTCCGAAACTCAATTTTCAACTCATGATTTACGAGGCAGACGACATATTTCACGACCGCGCAATAGTGACAAACAATATATGGATTAGCTGCGGACACGGATTTGACATCTTCACACAAAACGGAGCAATAGACAAATCAACAACCATAACCATCGTCTATCCGTTTCTGCAATCGGCAATCCGATGGTCAGACCAAGCATATCTCAACCTGCTGCGAGATGCCGGAGTAGTGGACAAAAAAGCAGAACTCGCTGTTAACTACTACGGCATACGCAAACACGGATGCAGACTTTTTATCAACTAAAGAATTGAAATTGATTCAAAAAAATATATCGTGAATAAAAAAATTTTTTATGCAACATTAATCGCCTTTACTGTAATCTGCTGCAACACAACAACAGCACACACAACAACCGGCAGAGCAGATTCTATAATGCGATATGTTTTGGACTCATTACGTACTAACCGTCAAGACTTTCAGGTCACTAAACAACGTCTTGACGACCTTACCCCATTGGAAAACATGGTAAGCGACCCCATGCTCCTTGGCGAATTGTACCGCTGCCGCGGTCATTATGAGCAGGATTACGGCAATACCGCCTTGGCTCATATATACTTCCAACAGGCTCTGCAACACTTCCAACGTGTTGACAACATCACATCGGCTTACTGGCAAACGGAATGTCTTGTTGCCATCGCAACCGAGTTTTACAGCCTTAAAGACACTATCGGACTCAACAACGTGGCACAAAACCTTGACGGCATTGCTGCAAAATACAACAACAGCCCCATCTCATACCAATACAACCACGCATACTATCACCTCGCAGACTGCAAATACCGCTATTCAGGCGACAAACAACAACTGCAACTCTTCTTCCAATACCTCCGCAAAGCCATAGATGCCTCTAATCAGATGACACAACAAGAATTGGTTGATTATCAAATCAATCCCGCATGGGACTATTTCAACCTTGCCAGCGGCTACGATGTATATACCAATCCCAAACAACTCGACTCAATAAACAAATACGTCAACCTATGCGAAAAGGCAATACCGCTGTCACTCATCCCTTCAGACAGCTCCAACCTCGTGTATCACGTTGAAAACGAACGCGTCTGGGTACAATACTACCAACATAAATACGACAGTGTGGAATATGGCTTCAACCGCCTGCTTGACATGCTTGCCAACGACAATCATCTGCTATACCGAGACCTGATTCTAAACCAACAACAACTGTACCTCTTCATAAAAGAATACAACTGCACGATAGGCAATTACCGTACAGCATACAAATACCAGCAGATGCAGTACGAAGAAGAACGGAAAATTTTCGATGTGGAAAAGATGAAAGCCATCAGCAACATTGAAATACAGTTTGAGGCAGAACGCAAACAGCAGGAAATAGAACGACTCAAACAGGAAAACATAATTACCACGCGTAACTACACATTGGTTATCGTATCAATTATCACTCTTCTGATATTGCTTATATTCGGTGCAATAATATACTACGCAATACAACGAAACCGCGAGCAGAAACTCTACGAAGCAGCCCTCGAAGCCGAGTTGCGAAAAGAAAATCGGAATACCAACCTCAAGCATACAATCCAGCGTATGGCGGTTGATTTTCCGAAATATGAAAAGATGTTCAATGAGATTGATATAGAAGACCTTCAGAACCTAATAAACCAAGCGGAAACAGAACTTACGTCAATGGATATACAATATCTGATTGCTTTCCAAGGGCTCCAGCTCAAACCTGTTCAAGTGGCAGAATTGTTCAATGTAGAACCCGCATCAGTATATACAGTCCGCTACCGTATCAGAAAAAAATTCCCCACTAAAGTATTCGACAAGAATTAGATCCTTACACCTCCGGTTGCTCATCCGCGATTATTACTTTTCACAGACGAGCCGTCTGCGTCCCGGGTTGCTCATCCGCGATTTTCTCGTCTCTATTCCGGCAGCGATTGTATCGCTGCCGCCTTTCCACCCTTACTCCTACATTGTCTCCTCTCTCAATTTCTCGCAGAGTTGCGGTACTCCGACAGCGGCACGCGCCTTAATCCACTCCACCCTGCCGATATATGAACCGAAATTAGGCTCACCCGGGTCAACAACATATATTTTTGCCGCATCGGGCACATATTGCAGCAACGAAGCGGCAGGATATACATTAAATGAAGTTCCGATAACTATACATATCTCCGCTGTTGAAGCAATCTGACACGCTTTCGAGAAATTAGGGACTCCTTCACCGAAAAAAACTATATACGGTCGCAACAACGAACCGTCAGGATGACGCGCTGTTTTGTCCTGCTCCCAACCACGAATAGGCACAGTGGCTGTTTCATCGTAACTGCTTCGCAGTTTGGTCAGTTCACCATGCAGGTGCAGAACATTGCTACTACCGGCACGTTCATGCAAATCATCCACATTCTGGGTTATTATTTGCACATCAAAATATCTTTCAAGATCTACTAATGCCTCATGGGCAGCATTGGGCTTCTTGGACAGCAAATCACGGCGACGCTCATTGTAAAAATCAATTACCAAATCACGGTTACGCACTATAGCCTCAGCGGTACAAACGTCTTCAATACGGTAATTCTCCCATAATCCGTCTGAATCACGGAAAGTAGATATACCACTATCAGCCGAAACCCCGGCACCGGTAAAAACAACAACTCTCTTCATAATATATACTTTATACAAAATTCATCAAAAATCCATTCAATCAGCGAAAAAAACTGATTCTCAGATTATAAAAATCAGAATTATACAATCTATACTAATTTTTTTTTGCAAAATTACATTATTTATCTGAAAAAAAGTAGTAAATTTGCAAAAATATTTTTATGGCATTGACACATGACCAAATATACGCAGACTTAGAGTCACAACTAACGGAATATCTTGTTGCTAACAACATGCGCAAGACAGCCGAGCGGTTTGCCATCCTTGATCTTATTTGCCAACAGAAACGCGCTTTTACTGCCGAACAGTTGCACGAACTCATACATCAGAACTACCCGATAAGTCTCGCCACTATATACAATTCCATGGGGCTTTTTGAAAAATGCGGCATAGTACGAAAATTAGGTCATGCCATAGGGACACAAAAGATATACTACGAGCGGGCGAAACGTCGCGGTGTACACATGCAGCTGATATGTACCAATTGCGGACGCAAACAGGATTTTTTTGACAAAAATATCGTTGAAACAGTAGGGGTGCATCGCTTCAACAACTTCAATGCCGCCAACTTTTCGCTCTACGTATACGGACAATGTAAATACTGCCATAAGCAGAAAATAAAATAAGAATACTATGTATTGGATTATCTTTTTCGGTACGGTGATAGCATCGTTTGCCGTACAAAAATTACTGCAATATCGATTTAATAAATATTCAAAAGTGCCCATCGCATTGTCGGGCATGGAAGTAGCAGAAAAAATGCTCCGCGACAACGGCATCTATGACGTTAAGGTTGTGAGTGTAGCAGGTCAGTTGACCGACCACTATAACCCTACCAATAAGACACTTAACTTGAGCGAATCCGTCTATAGCCAATATAATGTGGCAGCCGCAGCAGTAGCAGCACATGAATGTGGTCATGCCATACAGCACGCTACATCATACTCATGGTTGGGCCTTCGCTCCAAATTAGTACCTATTGTCAATTTTTCCAACAAATGGGTGACATGGGTTATTCTTGCAGGCATGGTGCTGATTGAATCATTTCCGCAACTGCTTTGGATAGGTATAGGTCTTTATGCAATAACAACATTGTTCTCATTCATAACCCTGCCCGTAGAAGTCAATGCCTCCCAACGCGCGGTTATATGGTTGGAACAAGCCGGTATAACCGACCGAGAAACGACACCTATGGCATCCGAAGCACTACACTCAGCAGCATACACCTATGTTGTAGCCGCTCTGTCATCGCTCGCATACCTGCTCTACCTAATTGGCATAGCAAGAAACTAAGAACACTTTTGGGAAAAACAAATAATAAAAATTAAGTTTCCCATAGTGTCCTTTGAGTTTTTCTTCATATCGAATAGGGAGAGTTAAATAATAAAAATATCACGGCTCCGTAGTTCAGTTGTATAGAACGTCAGATTCCGGTTCTGAAAGTCGTGGGTTAGAGTCCCACCGGGGTCACAACTTATGATAAGTAAGCCACTATTTAGCAGTGGCTTACTTGTTTATTCGTTAAAAAATTGACGGAAGTTTGACGGATTTATGGTGGTGGACGGTGTTTTTTGCTCGCGACTTCAATGTCGGGAGCAGATAGGGCAGTGGCAGGTGAGGTGAAGGAGTTGGCTCGCTAAACGCAAAGCGATGTCGCCGGTGAGATAAGCGACCTGCTCGCCTCTCGGCGGGATGTCGTTTGCCAAGGCTATGTCGTCAGCCAAATGCAGGAGTTCGTGCGAAAAAGTATTAATGTTTCGGCAGGTGTTGTGGTCTCGCTCTTTTTCATTGTGGATTTGGATTTTTGTTGTACCTTTGCAGTCGCAAACCCATAAAAATATAGCGACCGTATTCGCACAACGAGTTATACTCTCTGTCGTGGTGAATACGGTCACCTTTGTCTATAACGGTGGGTTTGCAAGATTTCCGTTATAGGAGGCGGGGAGTTTTTGTGTCCCCTTATGTCAGATATTCTTGTATGATTTTGCAGAAGTCCGTCCACGAGTGGCAGACCTCACATTTGTAGTTTTCATTCCGCAGGTTGGTGAGCATTTGTTTTTGCGATTCGCTCAACCGCCCTGCTTTGCCGTTCTTCATCTCTATCCATAAACCGTGATACTCTCCTCTCGGCACGGCGAGGTATAAGTCCGGCACGCCTGCAACCACGCCCTCCGCTTTGAGTTTGGCAGCGGTGGTCAGATTTCGCCACCCGCCATTGGGAATAGCAA
>ERZ842401.292-NODE-292-length-70287-cov-11.395817_pt1 | contig 70287 bp, 59 predicted proteins | sample MGYA00521270_ERZ842401 | MGnify/ENA primary metagenome ERZ842401 (study PRJEB31892, sample SAMEA3878208) | bioreactor metagenome | biome: Moose rumen | place: Sweden | collected 2011-10 | study: EMG produced TPA metagenomics assembly of the PRJEB12797 data set...
CTCTTCAACTGACAGACTGAAAGCAAAAATAGCTCAGAAATCTGACAAAGCGAATTAATAGAACCCACCTAAACTCTTTTTCTACGAATGACTGCTTTTTGTCTCTTATGGGCTTCTTTTGTCTTAACACCACTTAGACAAGAAAACAATTCAGCCTAATTTATTTGATAGCCCCCTTTATAAAGTCATTCTCCTTCTTTTATACTCCAGGCAGAGTATGCTCCTTGCGATACTGCTTCGGCGACATACCTATTGTCTTGGTGAAGAGTCGCGAGAAATAGTAGTTATCGTCTATGCCGAGTTTGGCACAAATATCCAAGATGCGCAGGTGTGTAGTAGTGAGCATCTCACACGCGCGCTGCATCTTCATTATATTAAAATAGGTAATAGGGCTATAGCCTGTTTTTCTACGGAAGAGTGAAGAGAAATACGTAGGTGTATAGCCAGCGTGCGAGGCAATCTCTTCCAAGCGCAAACGTTGCTCCAAGTGTTCACGCATATACTGCGTGGCCACTTCCACTACCATATCGCCCGAGGAGAGAGAGAGGTTTTTCTCCTCCAGCTCTTCGGAATGACCGTAGTAGAGGTTACACAAAGCATATGAGAGGATGCACGTGGCATAACGCATTGTGGAAAGACTAAAGCCTCGCTCCAAACAGACAAAGAGTTTCAGAAGGAGTTGTTCCAATTCACGACGATCGGAACCCAAAAGAGAAACAGCATGGCGCACACTTTTTTTAATCACCTCGTGGACAATCAGTCCGCGAAAGCGCACCACTATTAGTTCGCACTCCTCCCCACGAGAGGGATTGAACGAAAATTCTTCGCCCGTAGGGATAACAAAAAACTGTCCGGCACCTAAACGTTTGTAGTTGCCAAACGCTGTGAGGCCACCTCGTCCTTGACGCATATAGACCAAGATATTGTCGTTGGGTTCAGCGTGTTTTGGTAGCGTTATTGATTTGTCGGAACCATAATAAGAAAGACCTGTCACAAAAATACGGTCGCAAACAATGTCCTCCCTTAGGCTGGCTACCAGAGGTTCTGGCACTATCACCTTTTTCGAGCCGGGGAGGAACGGCTTTCGGAATGTCATAAGTCTGTGATTATATTTTGCCTATAGCAAATAGTAACACAAAAGTAAGTGTTTCTTTCTAATTAACAAAGTTATTCTAACAGAAAGTGTGAAAATCGCGACATTTCTCTTAATTTTGCTTTCTTGAAAGAAAGAACATCGCTTCAATTTCAAGATAAGTTCGTCTTCGACAGACTTTTGCTCGCCATCTATTTCTCTTTTTTCTTCAGCAACGCACACATATATGACACACCTTGCCATTTTTGTTTCGGGTGGTGGCATCAACTGCGAGAACATCATACGCTATTTTTCAGGAAGCCCCACTGTAAGCATTGACCTTGTACTAAGCAATCGTGCGGATGCTTATGCCCTTGTTCGTGCCTCACGCCTCGGCGTGCCTACCGCCGTGGTAAGCCGTGTTGATTTCAACAACCCCGAATGCTTGATGCCTCTCTTGCGTGGCATTGACTTCATTGTCTTGGCAGGTTTCCTGCTTATGGCACCGCCGTTCCTCACCGCTGCCTACCCCCGCCGTATGCTCAACATCCATCCCGCCCTGCTTCCAAAATACGGCGGCAAGGGTATGTACGGCCACCACGTACACGAAGCCGTGAAAGCCGCCGGCGAGACCGAGAGCGGCATCACAATACATTACGTCAGCGATGAGTGCGACGGAGGAGAGATTGTGTTTCAGGCTCGCACACCCCTCTCGCCCGATGATACGCCCGACGACATCGCCGCCAAAATTCACGTCTTGGAACAAAAGCATTTTCCACGTGTGATAGAACAGGTGATAAGCAAATAAGGAAAAAACGCCGATGCTCACCCGCTCGCGTGCCATAGTACTCCACATCATTCGTTTCAGCGACGACAAAATGATTTGCCGTGTTTATACCGAAACGGCAGGCATCGTGTCGCTCTTGGTGCGCCGAGGCAGTAGTAAGATGTCACACCACAGGCTCTTCACCCCCCTTGCTCTACTACAAATAGAGTGGGACAAGACCACTGCCGACCGCCCTGTTTACCCCAAGAACGTAGCCGCCATTGCACCCTATGCTTCAATTCCCTACGACCCTTTGAAAACATCGGTGGCTCTCTTTCTCTGTGAATTTCTAAACGCCGCCCTACGCAGCGAGCCGGCCTCCCCCGCCCTCTTTGCCTTTGTGGAACAGTCGCTAATGCTCTACGACCGCTTGAGTGACCGCCACGCGAATTTCCACCTGGTGTTTCTGCTCCAATTGGCCACGTTCCTCGGCGTACAGCCCAATGTAAGCGGCTATACCGAAGGAGCGTATTTTGACCTACGCGACGGATGTTTCACCGCCACCTGCCCGCCCCACCACAACCACATCCCACCCGCCGAGGCCGCAGCACTGCCGGTGCTGATGCGGATGAGTTTTGCTAATATGCATCTCTACCGCCTCAGCGGGACGCAGCGCTCACTCTTGCTCGCCCACCTCGTGACGTACTATCGCTTACACATCCCTGCTTTCCCCGAACTGAAATCGCTTGCTGTGTTGCGCGAAGTGTGGGCGTAAAAGAGCTTTCGTGTTACAAAAACGAGCCGTTTACTTTCCATATTGCAGGAATACCAGTAAATTTGCACCCATAAGCGAGATAAATATATTCAACCCCAACCCCTTTCAAAGTATGAAACATTTCTACACGTTTTTTGTGGCAATAGTACTCCTCACATCTGCCACACTGCCCGCCTCAGCGCAGTACCAACAGGGTGAAGAGCCACTCTCTACCATCACCGCAGGCCAAAAAGTACTCCTGCAAAACGGGCGTAACGCCGATATGGCCACGGCGTACCTCAAATGGTATGCCACGCCCAGCACATCGGTTGCCGACTATTTCACCGACAAGGTGGACGACAGTTCCATTATGCAGTTCACCGATGCAGGCGATGGAGCCTTTTATCTCTTCAACCCCGCCAACAGCGCGTATATTGAAGACATCAACTACTCCTATTCTCTTGACTTCAAACTACACTGGACCACCGACCAAACAAAGGCGGCGAAGTTCGCACCCTCCGAAGAGATTGTCGCTGCCGACCTCTCCACCCCCGCCCTGATGTTCCACCACGTGGCTCCCGCTTTTGACATAACCACGTGGTATCTCTCCCCCGCCAATGCTTATGGCCGCGGTGCTGGCTATAGCTCTATGCTCGTTTCGGGATATGAGTACTACAACGCGTGGGTGGTTTACGAAGCCGTGGAAGCAGGCGGCAAGAGTAGGCTGGAGAATGTCTTTCAGATGTATTTCTCCAACGGCCTCACCGATGAGATGTGGCCGGTGGGCGACACACCCGGTTGCATCCCTGCTACCATTCTTGAAGCCTTGAAACAAGCCTACAACGAGGCGCAGACGGTATATGCTTCCAGCACGCCCACCGACGAAGACTGCGCCACCGCAGCCGACAACCTGATTGCAGCCTACAACGCTGCATTGGAGGCTGTTGTACCCCTTACACCGGGCTACTATTATGTACACAACCTTGCCGTAGATGCCTTTGCCTACGCAGGACCCACAAGCAGCACCAGCCCCGAGGCCAACACCTACGCCTATTGGGCGGGCTATGAAATCCCCGAGACCTACGAGCAAGACGTAGCACCTTATATTTGGAAAGTAGAAGCCGTGGAAGACGCCACCGACTTCCGTTTCTACAGCCCCTATTTTGAGAAATACCTCACACGCGCTGGATCATACGGCATTGCCACGCCTATGCAGCCTCTCAACGAACAAACGGGGTCCTTCGCGGTGACGTATCAGAGCGATGGCTATGGCGAAACGGGCGGCTACTTCAACGTCACGAACACCTATTTCGGCGGACGTATCCTACGCGCCATAGGTGCCGGCGTGGGTTATGCCGAGGACGCACGCGACCTGCGCGACGACGATGCCTTGTGGCAGTTTATCCCTGTTGACGAAACATTTGTCGCAGCACTGGAAGCCGAGAAAGATGCCGCAGCACTCGCCACCGAGATGGACGAACTCGTGGAAAAGAGCAATGTGTTGCTCGCTAAGACAAAGGTTTATGACAGCGATGTCACCATTAACGGCGAGATAGACACACCGGGCCTTATCAACAGCCTCACCACCAATGCACAGGAAGCCACAGAAGGCGATGCCGACTATGCTATCGACAGCGATGTCACCACTTTCTTCCACTCCTCCTGGAGCAGCGACAGCCCCCAACCCGAGGGCTACCACAACTTTGTCGTCACGCTCAATGAACCCGTAGAGGAGTTCGCCTTGAAAATCGTGAAGCGCACCAACAGCACCGGCCTTGCACAAGGCTCACCGCTCTACCCCGTAACGCTCAACGTATTCGCCATCAACGGCGACGAGGCCGACAGCATCGGCACCATAAAGGCACACTACGACCAGGGCTTCCTACCCTTTGAAGGGAGCACCGAACTGGCAGAAAATATGGTCAGCGTAAGTTACTTCAAACTACCGTACTCCGCACAGACGCTCCGCTTTGATGTCACCACTACCGGCTCGGAAGCCTCACGTTATTTCTGCTTCTCTGAGGTAGGCGTGTTTAAGGCCACCTACAGCCCCACGGCATCGCCCTACGAAAACATACCCGCCGAGGTGCGCGCGACATTCCTCAGCGCACTGGCCGCGGCCGAGGCAGAACAAGCCGCCGGCACACCGACACGTGCCACGATCGATGCCTTGCAGACCGCATACGAAGCCATGGACGATGCCTTTGCCGACCGTGGAGAACTGCGCGCACTACTCGAAGAGGCACGCACCTACGAAACCGAGGCCATAGAGACCGACGAAGAGTTGGGCTACTACCAATCAGGGAGCATCGACGAATACCACGCCGTCCTTGAAACCTTAGAAACAGAGATAGAAGCACTCACGAACCCCACCACCGAACAGGTGGCCGAGATGAAACAAAAGATAGAGAACGCTATGGCCGCCTTCGACGCGAAGCTCAACAAGCCCAATGCTACAATGCTCTATTTTATACAGAGCGCATCGGCGGAAGGCGACAACTACGACCGCTATCTCTATACCAACGGCAACGACGAAACAGCAGCACGTCTGACCTCCACGGAGGTAGGACAGCCCACACGTTTCCTCAACTATATGTGGCGCGTAGAACCACAGAGCGACGGGACGTTCTATCTGCGCAACGCCGCAAGCGGGATGTATCTCGGCGGATATGAAACCACCTACAACAACGTCACATCCACCTACGAACCCACTCCCCTCAGCATCGTCTCGGCACGCACACCCGGCGCACTTTCTATCCAGACCGCCGACGGGCAGAACATCTTCGCCCTCGACTATCAGCAAGGCATCACACTTCGCCAAGGCACCAGCGGCCCCGATGGAGCGGCCTTCACCTTTATGGAAGCCGGCTACGAAGGCACACACACTGTTAACGTCAGTCAAAGTTTGCAGATCGTCACACTACCGTTCGCCGTATATGCGGGTGTGGACGGTGCTAAGACCTACTACTTTGAAGGACGCACCACCACCGACGATGCTATCTTGGCACAACTCAACGAATACAACGCTGCCGCTATCATACCCGCCGCCACACCGTTCGTACTTGTACCCGAAGAAGGTGTTGAAGAGGTTATCTACTTCCTCACCGAGGAGGCCTCGGGAATAAACATAGCGTATGAACTCACGCCAGGCACCGCAGCCGGACTTGTCGGCACACTACGTTCCACCACCGTGACTCCGCCTTACGGCGTGATGCGCAGCGGACGCATCGACATCGCCCTGGAGAGCGGGCAGCACGTTGCAGCCAATAGCGGATACTTTGACATCAGCACGCTCGAAGAGACTACCACAGAGGGTACACTCCAACTCGTTATCACCGATGCCGTGAGTGCCATCACCGCCATAACCTCTACATCGTCAGTTCGCACAGAGGCCTACGACCTACAAGGACGACGCGTCGCACACCCCGTCAGCGGAGGCATATATATCATCGGCGGACACAAAGTAGTGGTAAAGTAAACAGACCCTCCACGTGAGCAAACAGACAAACACGGTATAAAAACCATTGCCAGCACGCCCTGAAAGGACAAAGAGCCAATCACTTAGGGCTGCAAGCACAGAAAAATCATTTCAAAACACCAAGGCAAAACGGCTGTGTCGCCCCTCCCGACACAGCCGTTTTCTTGCCTACAGGAGGAATAGGCTCATTCAAGTTTAGATAAGTAATGAAAACCTTTTCTGTGCTACAGGTGTTGCAGGTATAGCAACCAAAGCGCAGCATTTCCCTGGCAAGAGCAGTGAGCAATTAACCCAGGGTGTCGCCTTGGGCTGAAGGCTCGCCGCCGTCTCAACATTTATGATAATTATTTAGGACACTATTGCAAAAAACGAAACAAAGCGAGGAGAATAACACTTTTTTTTGCCAAAACATTTGCTACAATCAAAACTAAACGTACTTTTGCAGTCGCAATAAAGCAAACGGGGCTTTTGCTCCGATGAATAAGGCGGCCCGTTCGTCTATCGGCTAGGACGAGAGATTTTCATTCTCTAAAGAGGAGTTCGACTCTCCTACGGGCTACAAATCAAAAAAAAGAAAAGAAACAACAAACTATGGCCAACCACAAATCAGCCCTGAAAAGAATTCGCCAGACGGAACGCCGCCGCCTGCACAATAAATTCTATGCCAAGACGATGCGCAACGCCGTGCGTCGCCTTCGTGCCACAACCGATGCCAACGAGGCACGCGACCTGCTGCCCAAAGTGCAGAAGATGCTCGACAAACTCGCTAAGCGCCACAACATTCACAAGAATAAGGCTGCGAACCTCAAGTCTAAGCTCGCAAAACACGTGAACAGCCTGGCATAAAACGGGCAAAAAAAAAAGCGTTTTCATAGTCGTTTTCAAATATTTTCCGAGGGTGTGTCAATTTTGGCATACCCTCGTTGCGTATGACGCAAAGCCTAAGGATTATTTCTTCAAGGCATTGGAATTTTTTTTCAAGTGCTTTGAAATTTTTTTCAAGTGCTTTGAAATTTTTTTCAAGTGCTTTGAAATTTTTTTTCAAGTGCTTTGAAATTTTTTTTCAGACCCCTTGAAAAATTTTTCCGGACGGCTTGAAAAATTTTTCCGGACGGCTTGAAAAATTTTTCAAGCCACAAAACATATAATTTGGCCAATCCAACAAAAACAACGGGTTTGCGAAAAAAGTTGTACCTTTGCACGCGAAGATTCAACTTAAATACGTATTTATCATAGCAAGACCTATCAAAGAAACACCCGTACTGAAGGGTAAGGACGTGGAGTGCTTCAAGTACAACCTTGAGCACCCTACACCAGTGTCAGCCGAAGAAGTCACCAAGGCAAGGGAAACGTATGAGAAGTTTAAGCGCATAACTACCTTTGTCCTCTGATGATACGCACCGAAGATTTGGCACTGAGCATACTGACCAAGTCCACGGTCATCACGGAGTTCAAGAGCAAAGACGGCGACTTGAACGAATTTCTTATGTAGGAAGCCAAGGACTATCAGGAGCAGTTGCTGGCCGTCACTTATCTCTTGCAGAATCCCAAGACTGGCGATGTCGTGGCCTATTTCTCCCTGCTCAACGACACCATCAAGTTTGAGGAGGACGACAAGAAGACTCGCAACCGCATCAACAGGAAGATTCCCTACGTGAAACAGCGCATCCATTATCCTGCCGTCAAGATTGGTCGTCTCGCCGTGAGCGAGAACTATGCTCACCAAGGCATAGGCGAACAGATTCTGCAGTATGTCAAGGCACTTTTTGCTTTCGGTAACCACTCTGGCTGCCGTTTCCTTACCGTAGATGCCTACGCCGATGCCGTCTCGTTCTATGAGAACAAGGGAGGCTTCAAATTCTTCACAGAGACGGACATCAACGATGACACCCGTCTGCTCTATTTCGACTTGAAACCATTCAAGGACGCTTTGGAAACCGTTGAAAAGCAGTCCTAAAGTTTTTTACTTCAACCAACGCTAACGTCAGAGACTAATCCCCATGCCCCGCAGAGAGACGTTAAAGCAGCGAGGACTCCAAGCTTGCTCGCCTGAGTACCAACGGAGCGCAAGAAGCGAGAGCAGAGCAAAAAGGTTTTTTGCTCTGACGAGCGGGAGCTGTTTCAGCCGCGCTCGAGCTTTGCTCGCTTGCTACCGAAGGGACGCAAGAAGGTTAAATAATGCCAACAGAGCAAACCGACGGAGCAGCGAGCGCAAAGCGATGCTCGCTTGAGCTTTGCCGAGGCGCAGCCTGCCCTCGCCCGTCTGGGCAATATTCGGCTTTTCTTGCATTCACGCAAGAGAAGTCGGCTTGTTTTTTTGTTCCCGAAAAAGTTTTAATTCACAATAAGTTCAATCTCTAAAACCTGAAAGAAGCATAAGACAGATACATCTGCACAACCACCCGTCCTAAGACTATGCCCCTTGGCAAATTCAGCCGCTACGCGCTGCGACGCACGGCTGAAAACAGACCAATAGAATCGCTCTTTGACATACTGAGACAAGACGGATATAAGAATTCTAAGGGGCTTCTGCGATTATCTCGCGGAAAAGATGTAACTTTGAACCGTGAAATCAAAAATGACGAAGAAGATGGAAGTAACGACTGCAAGAAAGCCCTCAAGAAAGAGAAAGAAACTCACCCCCGAGGAGAGAAAAGCCATCAATGCCGCAAAGCCGGCAGGTAACAAATACGTGGAAGCCGCCAGAAGACACCAAGGCGAAGTCTGGGTAAAAGACCCGATGCTGATGCTATGAGATACCTGCTCGACACCAACGCCTATATCTACTGGGCAACCGACCAAGACCTGCTCGATGTTGACGTGTACGACCTGCTCAACGAACCCGATGCCGTGCTGTGTATCAGTGCCGAGAGCGTACGCGAACTCATCGTGGCCTACAATGCCAAGGGATGGGGCAATAAGCGATGGAAGACGGCAGAGGACATGGTGAATGCCATTGAGCAGGACTACTACATCGAAATCCTGCCCATACAGAAAGAGGTGATGCAGACCTATTCGCGGCTGCGCATCAATACGGTGCAGAATCACAAAGACCCCAGCGACCACGTCATCATCGCACATGCCATGACACTCCACATCCCGCTCATCTCCAGCGACACGCGCTTCCCCTACTATCGCAGACAAGGCCTCAACCTTATCATCAACGAAAAGTAGTTTCCCATCCCCTCACAGAAAAATATCCGCCGAGATTCTCTGGCCAAAGAGAGCCTCGGCGGTTTGCTTTTGTCCGTCTGTCTCATGTATTGTCAGAGGACGGAAACAACAAAAACAATAAAAGTAACAACAACAAAATTTATGAAAACAAGAATTTTATCTATTCTCGCCCTGCTCATAACAGCTGTGTCAGGAGCGCAAGCTACTGAGATTACATGGAATTCTAGTACAATTTCAAGCATAATGCTATTAGAGGTAGGTGAATGTTATTCCAACAGCGGCATCACCGTTACGATGACAGCGATGAATATGGGAGGCTTCTATGGAGACCAAATGATGTCTGGAGGAACAGCCACCTTCGTATTCAGTTCTACCGTGGGCAACATCAAGGAAATCGTCATCACTGCTGAAAGAGTTGACTATTTCAATAATGACTGGAGCATTGGCAGTAATACATTGACTTGGAGCGGAACGCCTGCCAGTTCAGTTACAATGGCTACGCGCTGCAACGCACGGCTGAAACCAGACCACTAAAATCGCTCTTTGACATACTGAGACAAGACGGATATTTATGAGGGGTGATTCTGCGATTATCTCGCGAAAAAGTTGTAACATTGCACCCGTGAAACGTAAAACGATACGATTATGGAAGCAACGAACACAACAATTATGCCGGGGCAACTGCTGGTTAGCATCAGCGACATGTCAATGATGAAGGACATCAAGAAAGCCATTAGTATGCTCAAGGGTGTGACCAAGGTTCAGAAGCAGAAGACAAAGCCCAGACTCTACGACCCCGAAACGGGCGACTACCTCAACGACGAGACGATGAAGGTCATCGAAGATGCGCACAAGGGCATCGGCGTGACGCACTACAACTCACTACAGGACTTTTATAAGGAGATGGGATTGTGACTATGGCATATCAAGTTATACTCTCCACTCGCTTCAAGAAAGAGTTCCGCCGCTGCATCAAGCGTGGGCTTAACATAAAACTTATTACAGACGCAATGGACTTGCTTGAAGCCACTGGCTCGCTGCCACAACATTACCGACCACACAAACTGTCGGGCAACATGAACGGCATTTGGGAGTGCCACATCGAACCCGACTGGCTGATGATATGGGAGCAGAATGATACGCAGCTGACGCTCCTCTTCCTCAGAACTGGCACCCATTCAGACTTGTTGACTGCCCAACCTTAGACTTCATTATCCGCCGAGATTCTCTGGCCAAAGAGAGCCTCGGCGGTTTTGTATGTCCGTCTGTCTCATGTATCGTCAGAGGACGAAAACAACGAAAACAACAAAGACAATAAAAGTAACAACAACAAAATTCGGGTGCACGCGAGCCGCGTGCGCTCCCCGAAGAACAAATAATAATCGTGCATCAACATGGCGCGGTTTCAAGTTTCTTTGTAATTTTGCGTGTCGCTCGGCGCACACCCTCCAAAGAATTATTCCTAAGAGACCTCCCCGCACCCGACATCCCCACCTTTTCCCACCTTAATCGTTATGGAAACCGTCAGAATCCTTGATCGTCAGTTTCGTCTGTACCTTAGCGAGAGCGAGATACAGAGCCGCATCCACACCATCGCCCAGCAGATGAGCAAAGAACTTGAAGGCAAGAACCCTCTCTTCGTAGCCGTGCTCAACGGTGCTTTCGTCTTCGCCGCCGACTTGCTCCGCGAGATGACCACGCCCACAGAAATCTCTTTCATAAAGATAGCCAGTTACCAGGGAACGACCTCCACCGGCAACGTCTCCGACATCATTGGCCTAAACGAAGACCTTAGCGGGCGCACCGTAGTTATTGTGGAAGACATCATCGACAGCGGCCTCTCTATGACACACCTCATCAACAGCCTACGCCGCCTCAACCCCGCCGAGATAAAAATCTGCGCACTGCTTGTAAAGCCTGGCAATCTCAAAGTAGATCTTGACATCCCCTACTGTTGTTTCCGAATTCCCAACGACTTTATCGTGGGCTACGGCTTAGACTACGACCGCTACGGACGCGGATTGCGCGACATTTATGTAGTAGAAGAATAGAAGAATAAAAGAACAAACCATATAAATAGTATGAAGAACATAGTCATCTTCGGCGCGCCAGGCTCCGGCAAAGGCACACAGAGCGACCTACTCGTGGCACACTACGGCTTCGACCACATCAGCACGGGCGACGTGTTGCGCGCAGAGATAAAAAACAACACCGCACTCGGGCAAACCGCCAGGAGCTTTATCGACCGTGGGCAGCTCATCCCCGACGAATTGATGATTAACATACTCGCCGCCACCTACGATGCACTACCCAAAACCGCCGGTGTGATTTTTGACGGTTTCCCGCGTACCATTCCACAGGCCGAGGCACTCAAAGAAATGCTTGCCCAACGCGACACCGCCGTACACGCGATGCTTGAGCTCGACGTCCCCGACGAGATGCTCATAGAGCGACTCATCAACCGCGGCAAGACGAGCGGGCGCGCCGACGACAACGCCGAGACCATCGCCAAACGCCTCGAGGTGTACAACGCTCAGACACAGCCACTCATCGCCTGGTACGAGGCAGAAGGCCTGCGCCACGCCGTGAAAGGATACGGCGACCTGCAAGAAATAAACGCCGCACTGTGCAGCGTAATTGACGCACTATAACCCACAGCATACCCACCCAAGGCAAGCGACAAACGGGCAACGGCCTGGCTCATTCAACATTTGCCACACCACCACACCCCGTTAGTCGCTTGCCCTTATCATACCCCCCTCTCTCACCACACCTACACATGGCATCCACCAACTTTATTGACTACGTGAAGATAGTCTGTCGCTCGGGCAAAGGCGGGCGCGGCTCTATGCACCTACATCGCGCCAAGTACCAGCCAAACGGCGGTCCCGACGGCGGCGATGGCGGACGCGGCGGAAACGTTTACCTCGTAGCCAATCGCAACTACTGGACACTGCTCCACCTGCGCTACGAACGCCATATCTTTGCCGGACACGGCGGTGCCGGCGGTAAGAACTGCGCCCACGGCAGCGATGGAGAAGACCGCTATATCCAAGTGCCGTGCGGCACCGTGGCCTACGATGCCGAGACAGGCAAATACCTCTGCGACGTGAAACGCGACGGCGACACCGTGATGCTACTCAAAGGCGGACGCGGCGGGCTGGGCAACTGGCAGTTCCGGTCGCCCACCAACCAAACGCCACGCTATGCACAGCCCGGCGAACCGATGCAGGAAAAAACCATCGTGCTGGAACTTAAGATGCTTGCCGATGTAGGCCTTGTGGGATTTCCCAACGCCGGAAAAAGCACACTGGTCGCCGCCGTCTCTGCCGCCCGCCCCAAAGTGGCCGACTATCCGTTCACCACACTTGAACCCTCGGTGGGTGTCGTAGCCTATCGCGACAACCGATCGTTTGTTATGGCCGACATACCAGGCATCATAGAAGGAGCAGCCGAGGGGCGAGGCCTCGGGCTACGCTTCCTGCGCCATATCGAACGCAACGCCGCACTGCTCTTTCTCGTACCTGCCGATAGCGACAACATTGCCGAGAGATACCGCGTGCTGCTCGACGAACTCCAGAAATACAACCCCGCAATGCTTGAAAAGAAACGCATCCTGGCCATTAGCAAGAGCGACCTCATAGACAGCGAGTTAGAGGACTTACTTAGCGCGGAGTTGCCCACCGATGTACCCACGGTGTTTATTTCTGCTGTGAGCGGACAAGGCATCAACCGCCTCAAAGACTTACTTTGGGAATGCCTCACGGCAGACGATAGCCCTCTTGGCCAAGAGCGCGCCGACGAGATGGCACATACCGACCGCGAGGTGAGCCGCTTTAGCAACGACTTCGCCGATTGGGACGACGAGGAGCAACCCACCGACGACGAACAACAAGAAGAGAGCGACGAGGAAGAACTGGAGGAATACGACCTCGAAATGCTCGAAGACGAATGACGCCGCGCGTGCCACCTTTTCTCTTTCCACTCACGCTGCACACCGATGTCGTTGCCTTCAGCACGCAGCGCGCTGGCGGCGTAAGCCGTGGCGAATACTCATCGTTCAACGTGTGCCACTACAACGGCGACGACCCACACCACGTTGCCACCAATCGCGCAGCCCTTGCACAATACCTACAAATTCCGGCCGGACATATCCTGTTGCCCCGCCAAACCCACTCCACGACGGTGCGCATCGTAACGGGCGGAGAAACAGCCGAGCAGTTAGACGGTGTGGATGCCGTAGTAACCTCTACCGCCGGGCTTTGCATCGGTGTAAGTACCGCCGACTGCATACCCCTGCTGCTCTACGATGCACGGCAACACATAGCAGCAGCGGTGCATGCCGGCTGGCGCGGCACACTCGGACGCATCGTGGCACACACCATAGAAACGATGCAGACACACTTCGGCACACAGCCCGCCGACCTCTACGCGGCAATAGGCCCCGGCATTAGCGGGGAAGCCTACGACGTGGGTGAGGAACTACCACAACAATTCGCCGAGGCCGGATTTCCTATAGAAGACATCGCCTATAAAACAAACAAACGCTGGCATCTTGACCTCCCCAAAGCCAACCGCTTGGAACTGCTGCGTCTGGGGCTCGCCGCCGACAAAGTATCCGACTGCAACATTTGTACCTATCAGCACAACGACCGATTTTTCAGCGCACGTCGCCAAGGCATTCACTCCGGACGCATATATACCGCTATTTGTCGCCGACCGTAGGCAGTTCGTTTCTATGGCAAATAGTTCAACACGCTGAACTCGGTAATCGTACTCTTAAACTGTCCCGCACGTTGCAAAGGAAAAACAAGCGTACGTACGTGATACATCTTTGAGCCTTGGGAATAAACCTGCGGATACCAAATTTGCTCTCCGTCTAAATTGTCATTGTTCTGACCGCGTTGCGTGTTGCCGACCACCCGATAGCGATGCGCATCGTCGGCCACGAAGAGCGTTTCGCGCGTGAGTTCTTCCACCTTGTTGCCATCCACGCTAAGCACCACTTTGTCGGGCGTGCCATGAATGGTGAGACACACCTGCCTGTCGGCGGGCAGTCGGTAGTTGAACGTCTCAAGGTAGCCATCGCGCGCAAAGCCCAATTTCCCATCAATAGGGTCGGAAAGATAAAATGTGGCGTTTGGACTCTGGAAGAGTATAGTGCCTTTCTCCTCGGGCTTGACACTGACAGTGAACTGCACGGTATAGTCCCACCCTATCTCGCAGAGCGGCGTGCTGTCGTTGGGGTTTAGCACGGGCATATAGAGTACCTTCCGGCAGTCTTCGGCAGCTGGCACACCCGCCGTGCGCACACGCCCCAGTTCGTTCACGCCAGGAGCCTCACTCAGTTGCAGACGCTGCGTGTTCCACACCGCATAAGGAATAGAAACTTCGCCACCGCTCCAACACTTCGCAGCAAGCGTCTGTAGCGCAGGCATCACGCGGTGGTGAATGTCCTTAACACTGATGCCATTCCCCGGATGGTCGTTCCACACCGCGAACATACCGCCCAGAATAGCCGAGTCGCCCTCAGCAAACACCTCGTTGCCGATGTGGGCAGGTGTCCAATTGTTATAAAGACGCTCGCTATTGAGATAATCGTAATAATAACCCGCTGCAGGCACGATGTACACGTCACCATCGGGGATGCTCACGAGTTTGTAGCCAAGGGCTTTCATATCGCTCGGCTTGGCGAAGCCGTTGTACCAACAATTCATCACCACACCATCGGCCTTGACAGGTGTCTGCCCCTTAGTATGCGTCAAAGCTCCCCACACAACAGCCGTTTTTCCGTAGTGTTCCACCAGACGAATGTAGTGGTCGGTAAAGGCACGGAACTGCTCCACGACTTCTTGGTTGGCATTGCTGTATTCATCGGTGCCGATACAAACACGCGGTCCGACGAACACAGGATTTTCACCTTCAAGATACTCCTTAAAGAGATTGTCGAGGAAACTATATACCTCGGCACTACCAAGGTCTAAATGGTCGCTACCATATTGCTTGCTGGCGAGCGAGGGACGATAATGCGTGAAAGCAAGACTATGGGCGGGTACATCTATTTCGGGAATAATCTCTACACCGCACGCAGCAGCCAGCGCAAATAGTTCGCGGAACTCCTGTTTCGTGTAACTGCCATCACGAGCCGTGAGGCCAGGATACGTGTCGCACTCAAGGCGGAAAGCAGACTGCGTGAGTTGCCAATCGTTGCCGAAATACTGCTTAAAACCATTGTCGTTTAGATGCACTTGCAGGACATTCATTTTATAATATCCCATAATACGCACCAACTGTTTGAGATAATCCATCGGGATGTACTTGCGGCCACAATCAATCAAAAAGCCACGGTGCGCATATTGGGGGCGGTCGGTAAGCAGTCCGCACGGCACGGTATGCCCCGCCGTTTGCTCCATCATTTGCAAGAGGGTGCGTGTACCCCAATAGAGACCGGTCTCGGTAGGAGCCACAATCTCGGCTCTTTCGCCAATGCGTAATTGATAGCCCTCATCGCCGAGCGAACGCATATCTTCAGTACGTATCACAACATCGCCGGGACGCTCCTTCCCGGAGACTACTTCAAAAGCCAAGCCCAGCAACAAACGCGCATCAAGCGTGAGGCGGTGGGCCACCTGCTGTGCCGCCTTATCCTTCTTAGGACAAACAATACGCCCCGTAGAGGCAAATACGCCCTCCGCAGCAGTCCAACCACTTACTTCGGGAATGGTGAACGGCTTCTCGCTCTGTGCCACAAGGTCGGCACACAAACAAATGGCGAACAACAGAAAAAGGATTTTTTTCATACTTACTTTGCGGTTTCTATTTGTGCTTTAAGGTCGAAAAGATACGCAATCTGGCGCGCAAACGTAGCGTTCTGCCCTTGCGAACGTGCTATATTTATGCAACGAGCCACAAACTTAGACACATCAACGATAGTCTCGCCTTTTGCCAGATGTGCCGTGGCAGGAAGATTGTCGGAGTGGGATTCAAACCAAGCAATGATTTGTTCTATTTCCTCGGAACGGTAAGAATTCATCGCAAAAAAGATTCTTATTATACGGGCGGGGCATACTTAGCCACTTGTTCGCGACAGTAATCTGCGGTAATAACCAATCGCCGATGACCCTTTTTGGGATCGGGAGCGTCGTACATCGCCTCGTTCATCACACGCTCGGTAATACTTCTAAGGCCGCGCGCACCAAGTTTGTAGGCAATAGCTTGATCTACGATATAGTCCAGCGCCTCTGGCTCAAAGACGAGTTCTACGCCGTCCATAGCAAGAAGTTTCGTGTACTGCTTCACAAGACTATTCTTTGGCTCAAGTAGTATCTTGTGCAAGGCTGATTTGTCGAGCGGTCGGAGCGAGGTAATGACAGGCAGGCGTCCTACAAGTTCGGGTATCAACCCAAAGGAACGCAAGTCTTGTGGCTCCACATAGCGCATAAGGTCATCGCTGTCAAGTTGGGCAGCAGTGCGTACGCTGTTGTAGCCCACGGTGTGCGAACCCAGCCGACGCGCTATGCGACGGTCTAAGCCCTCGAACGCACCGCCACAAATAAAGAGTATCTCGCGGGTGTCGAGATGTACATATTCTTGATCGGGGTGTTTGCGCCCGCCTTTCGGGGGTACGTTGACAATACTTCCCTCTAAGAGTTTGAGCAACGATTGCTGGACACCCTCCCCGCCCACTTCGCGTGTGAGCGACGGGTTATCCTGCTTACGGGCTATCTTATCAATCTCGTCAATAAAAACAATGCCGCATTGCGCCTGAGCCTCGTCGTAGTTGCACACTTGTAAGAGACGAGAAAGGATGCTCTCAACATCTTCGCCCACGTAGCCCGCCTCGGTGAACACCGTGGCATCAACAATGGTGAAAGGCACATTAAGCAAACGAGCTATGGTGCGCACGAGCAGGGTTTTTCCTGTCCCTGTGGGGCCGAGCATCACAATGTTCGATTTCTCAAGTTCCACGTCATTGTCGTTGCCCGCGCCAGCTTCTTTCTGCTGCAAGCGTTTGTAATGGTTGTACACCGCTACGGCAAGGGTGCGTTTGGCATCGTCCTGGCCTATAACGTAATTGTCGAGAAAGGCCTTTATCTCCTGCGGGCGGGGGATGTTTGTGAGAACATTTTTAGTACTCCCGTTTGATGCGGGTGAGTGCTTAACCGCTGTGTTTCCGGAGGTGTTAAAGTCTAACACTGCAGCAGCTTGCTGCACACAGTCGGAACAAATGGCTCCCTTTAAGCCCGTAAGCATCATAGGCACTTCATCTTCGTAGCGTCCGCAAAACGAGCATTGCAGTTTTGTCTTCTTTGCCATCAGTAAAAATAATTATCAGCCCTTTGTTTCCGTCTTAAGTAGCACACGGTCAACCATACCGTATTCTTGTGCTTCTTGCGCTGTCATCCAGTAGTCGCGGTCGCTGTCGACCCACACTTTGTTGAAGTCGGTATGCGAGTGATTAGCAATGATGGTATAGAGTTCCTTTTTGAGTTTTTGGATTTCGCGTGCAGTGATTTCTATGTCGCTGGCCTGACCTTGTGCGCCACCCATCGGCTGGTGTATCATCACACGGCTGTGAGTGAGCGCGCTACGTTTGCCCTCCTCGCCAGCCACAAGCAACACAGCAGCCATTGAAGCGGCCATACCCGTGCAAATCGTGGCCACGGGCGACTGAATAAACTGCATCGTGTCGTAGATACCCAGACCGGCATAGACGCTGCCGCCCGGTGAGTTGATATAGATGCTGATGTCTTTGCCAGGCTCGGTGCTGTCGAGGTATAGCAACTGGGCTTGGAGCGTATTGGCAGTATAGTCGTCAATTTCTGTGCCGAGAAAAATGATGCGATCCATCATAAGGCGCGAGAAAACGTCCATCTGTGTGACGTTAAGTTGGCGCTCCTCCAAAATATAAGGGTTGAGGTAGCGGTTCTGTGCGCTGATAACATTGTCAAGAGCTAAACTATCAATACGCGTGTGTGATGTGGCAAATTTCTTAAAGTCTCTTCTCATAATAATTCTTGGAGAGGAATAAAAGGATTAACGTTGGATTGAAAAAAAGTCTCACGCGGTTGCGACCTTTCAAAGCGCAAAAATAGCATTTTGACGCTTCTTGGTCTCATCCGCGTGAGACATTAATGCTAAAATCGTGCCAACAGGGACAACTATTCCTTTTCAAAGAGTTTATTGAACTCTTCAAGCGACACTTCCTTGTGGTTGAGTGTCACCACGTTTTTTAGTGCAGAAGAAAGTTTCGTGTCTATTGTACGTGCTACGAGGCTTTTACGCTGGTTTTCATCGGAGAGTAAGTTGTCGGCATAGGGGGTGAGATATTCATCGGGTATATTCGACATACCATACTGTGCGAACTGGAAACGTGCGGCCTGTATAGCCATGGCACGGAGCTCATTGGGTTCCACTTTCACGCTTGTTTGCTCAATGAGCTTGGAGCGCATCAAGTGCCACTGCAACTCTGCCAGGTTCTTGTCGAACTCTTGGTCTATCTTTTCGGCCTCTTTCTCATCATTGGATGCCTTGAGGATACGACGCAACAGGTCTTCGTCGAACTGAAGTTTTCCTACACGCTTCTCAAGATACTCACGCACATCAAGAAGTAGGCGATAGTCGCTATCGGCAGCAAACTGCTGCGTGAGTTCTTCCTTAATGCGTGCACGGAACTCCTCCTCGCTCTTCACAGCATCCTTGCCATAAATCTGGTCAAACAACTCTTGATCTACCTCGTGCGGCTTCATACGCGAGATGTCGGTGATGGTAAACATAAAGTCGCCCGTATGTGTCGCAGCCTCCTCTTTCGGGAGTTTCATTATCGCACCAAGTTCGGCCTCGTTGCCACTATTGGCTTTCGATGGATTGAAAATAATGGCATCGCCTTTCTTTGCTCCTTCAAAATATGCCTTCTGGTCATCGGCTTTGAAGTATTTGGGCATCAGAGATACCTCATCGGCGGTTACACCACCCTCCTTCGGAGCATTGGCCTCGTCAAGTTCACAGATGTTGCCACGAAGCACATCGCCATCTTCGTATTCGTTAGCCTCAACGGGGTGAACGGCACGCTGTTGAAAACCTTTTACTTGTTCATCTACACGCTCGTCGGTGACAGCTATGTCGTAGTACGGGATTTTGTCCTTCGATGTAAGCGTGGCATCAAACTCCGGCTCCAAAGCCACATCAAATCGGAAAGTAAAGTTGTCCTGCTTCTCAATACTTTGGGGCTCCTGAGTTTCATCGGGCAATGGCTGTCCGAGTACAGGGAGCTTCTCCTGACGGATATGGTCAAAAAGAGCCTTTGTCACTACTTTGTCCACCTCCTCGGCCTTAATTGAGGAGCCAACACGTTTCTTAATAATTCCCATAGGCACTTGACCAAGACGGAAGCCAGGCATCTGGGCTTTTTTTCTATAATCTTTAAGAGCTTTCTCTACTTGAGGCGCATAGTCATTAAGCTCAATGCTTACTACAACGACACCGCGCTGAGCCGTGGGCTTTTCAAGCGTTACTTTCATAAAATTTGCTTACTTTCTTATGTTTGGTCGTAAAAATTTGGCTGCAAAGATAACTTTTTTTGATAAACTATATACTAAGTAGAGATTTCAACACTGATTTTTTAGCCAAGCAAGCAAGTTTTTTAACGATAGTTGATACAAAAAGGGTGTACCCTTGTAACTTTGTGACGTCAAAGCACTTTGCACTTCACACTTAAATCAATAATTTTTATGTCGGTATTGATTATCCTTAAACTGCTCGGCTCACTGGCTTTACTGATGTTCGGTATGAAATCAATGAGCGAGAGTTTGCAGAAAATGGCTGGTCCGCAGTTGCGCCACGTGTTGGGTGCGATGACCACCAACCGCTTCACAGGCATGCTCACCGGTATGTTTGTCACCGCCGCTGTGCAGTCGAGTACAGCAACCACGCTAATGACCGTATCGTTTGTTAACGCTGGGTTGCTCACCCTCGTGCAGGCCATCAGCGTGATTATGGGGGCACACATCGGAACTACCGTAACGGCGTGGATTATGTCGCTGGGCTTTGGCTTTAACATTGGCGACTTTGTGTGGCCAGCATTCTTTATCGGCATTATCCTCACGTATATGAAGCGCCGCCGTGTGGGAGGCGACTTCCTCTTTGGTGTGGCATTCCTCTTCCTCGGTCTCACCACACTCAAAGAAACGGGTTCCGACCTTGTGGTAAACGACACGAGCGGTGCTATTCAGAGTTTCTTCGCCAACTTCAACGAGCCGTCCATTTGGAACTCTTTGTTCTTCCTCTTTATGGGTACGGTACTCACACTCTGCGTGCAGTCATCGGCAGCAATTATGGCTATCACCATGACGCTTTGCTCCACTGGCGTACTCCATATAGACCAAGGCATTATGCTTGTGCTGGGCGAGAACATAGGCACGACTATCACGTCAAACATCGTGGCGATGACGGCCAACACACAAGCACGACGCGCCGCCTTTGCCCATATGAGCATCAACGTTATAGGCGTGTTGTGGGTGCTTATCTTGCTGAAGCCTTTCTTTGGTGTCGTATGCGCCCTCATAGGTTTTGACAAAGGAATGCCTTCCACCGACCCCAACTTCCCCGTACAAGCCTCTATGGTACTCGCGGCGTTCCACAGTGCTTTCAACATATCAAACACCATACTACTTATCTGGTTCGTGCCGCAGATAGAGAAATTTGTATGCCGTGTGATTAAGCCCAAGAAAGCCACCGAAGAAGAGGAAGATTCCAAACTCCAATTCATTACCGGCGGTATGCTTGAAACGCCCGAGCTCTCCCTGCTCGCCGCACAAAAAGAAATATCTTCCTTTGGCGAACGTATGCAGCGAATGTTTGGTATCTGTAAGACCTTGCTTGACTTAAAGAACGAGGACTTTGTGAAACAATACACGCGCATTCAGAAGTACGAAGCCATAAGCGACAATATGGAGATAGAGATTGCTAAATATCTTGACGAAGTAAGCGAGGCACGCCTCTCGCCCGAGTCAAAAGACAAAATTCGTTCTATGCTACGCCAGATAAGCGAATTGGAAAGCGTCGGCGACTCGTGCTTCAACATTGCTCGCACGATAAATCGCAAACTTGCCGGCAACGAACACTTCACCGATGCTCAAAAACAACACATGCACCAGATGTTCCTGCTCGTAGATGCCAGCATTGAACAGATGAACCGTTTGCTCTCCGGACGTAAGAGTGATTTCGACATCAATCGTTCCTACAACATAGAGCACGAGATCAACAACTACCGCGACCAACTCCGCTCGCAAAACATACTTGATATTGATGCCCACCTATATAATTATGCCATCGGCACGATGTATATGGATGTGATTAGCGAATGTGAGAAACTTGGCGACTACATCATCAACGTTATCCAAGCGCGTATGGGTAGGCGCTCATAGAACAATCCCCCCCACTCCACTTTTTATGCGTTGGACAGACCGCCTCCAAAGCGTCAAGATAGTCCTTGTTACCGCCGCAGTAATTATTGTGGCGGCTTCACTTATGGTGTCCTACAGCCTCACACGCGACCTCCAAGAGGAGGAGCGACGCAGTATGGGCGTATGGGCTGAGGCTATGCGCGCTATGGTGGAAGCCGATGCCGACACCGATCTCTCGCTGGTGCTTAAGGTGATGGAAAGCAACCACACCATCCCCGTTATTGTCCTTGACGAAGCGGACGAAGTGGTAGAGTGTCGCAACGTTGATTTCTCCAGGCATGAGTTAGCCGATAGCGTGGCATCGGTGAAACAACGCGCTCGCGATATGCGTGCCGAGGGGAATATCTTGCGCTTAGAACTGGGGAAGACAGAAAGTGGCGAAAGCCTTGGCACACTACAGATATGCTACGGCGAGAGTCTAATGCTCAAACGGCTCGCCCGCTATCCTTATGTACAACTGGGCGTAATGGCGTTGTTCCTCGCCATTGCTTTCTTTGCCATCCTCTCCTCCAAGCGCGCCGAGCAAAATCGCGTATGGGTAGGCCTCTCACGCGAAACAGCCCACCAACTCGGCACACCGATTAGTAGCCTGCTGGCCTGGCTACAAATCCTGCGCGACACCTATCCCGACGAGACGATGATTTCCGAAATGGAGACCGATGTGGCACGCCTTCGGTTGGTAGCCGACCGTTTTTCTAAAATTGGTAGCCGTCCGGAATTGGTTCCCGAGCCGCTTGCCGACATCCTGCGTACCACCGCCGACTATATGCAGCGTCGCGCCCCCGAACGCGTATCGCTTAGCCTACGTATCGAGCCCGAGGCCACCGAGGTGCGTGCTATGCTCTGCGCACCGCTCTATCAGTGGGTGCTTGAAAACCTCGTGCGTAACGCTATTGACGCGTTGCCGGATGGTATGGGACGCATAGGGCTGAGACTGGCTGTTAGGCAAGGACGTGCGCTTATCCTCGTTACCGACACCGGCAAGGGTATTCCCAAGAAAGACTTCAAAAATGTGTTTCGTCCCGGCTTCACCACGAAAAAACGCGGATGGGGACTCGGCCTGTCGCTCGCCAAACGCATCATTGAAGAATACCACAACGGACGTATCTATGTACGCGATAGCCAATTGGGACACGGCACCACCTTTGCTATCGAAACAGTTCTTCTCTCCGAAACAAACAACACGCCGCAAGGCGAAGCATAATGTACGCACACAACTTTAGCGACTTGAAGTCAAAAAATTGCTCAAGAATAGCCGAAGAGCAGTTCAAGGTTTATTTATAACGGTTATAGAAACTATGCCACTCTTTCGCACTCCCGTTGTACTGCCGCCACAATCTGTGAGCATCAGTCCAAAGACAAGCCTACTCTTCGTAGGTTCGTGTTTTGCCGAAGAAGTAGGCAAGCGGGCAAAGACCTACGGGCTGCAAGCCACGAGCAACCCTACGGGTACGTTGTACAATCCCGAAAGCATTCTCCTGACGTTGCAGCGTTGGCAACACAACGCCTACACCTCGGCAGACGATCTATTTAAGGGTAGCGACGAACTGTGGCATAGCCGTTTTCATAATAGCCTTGCCGATGCTCGGACAAAAGAAGAGTGTCTGGAACGTTGTTTAACTGCCGACAAACAAGGCATCAAGGCGTTTCGAGAAGCAGCGGTCATACTCATCACCTGGGGTACCAATCGCCTTTACGTCGATAATGAAACCAAACAAGTGCTGGCTAATTGCCACAAACAGCCGCCACAATTCTACTGCGAGCAAACGCAAACAACACAAGAAATAGCGAGACACTGGATTTCCTATCTACAATGTCTGCCAGCGGAAAAAAAGGTAGTATTTACCGTGAGTCCCTATCGCTATAAGAAATATGGCCTCCACGGCAACCAACTCGCCAAGTCTGCACTCCTGCTTGCTATTGACGAGATATGCAACGCTCTTCCCAAGAGATGCGCTTACTTCCCCGCCTACGAAATTGTACTCGACGAATTACGCGACTATCGGTTTTATGCTCAAGATATGCTACACGTATCACCCGTTGCGGCAGACTACGTTTGGGAACAATTCCAGTCGTGGGCACTAACACCCGAGGCACTATCCTATTCTGCTAAATGGAAGAAAATCGCACAACGCTTGCAACACGTGCCACGCGATGCACAATCCGAGGCTTATAAACACTTTCAGGAAGAAACAAAACGCCTCATTGAAACAACGAAGAACGATTAACGTTCAACAAAGAAGAAATAAAGGTGGGTTCTATTTATTCGCTTTGTCAGATTTCTGAGCTATTTTTGCTTTCAGTCTGTCTGTTGAAGAGTGAGTGTAGCGGGCTACACGACCGATGAAACTTACAGACGGAAGCAAAAAGAGCCATAAAGATGACAAAAGGTTAAAGCCCCATCAATGTCAAACTTAACCGTGGGAATTAATAGAACCCACCTAAATATCATCCTATGCGCTATCCGCTTTCTACTATAGCCGCCTTTATTGGTGCGCGAGTTCACGGACACGGTGAGCACACCGTGGAGTGGCTTCTCACCGACAGCCGCTCACTCTCTTTTCCCGAAACCACCCTCTTCTTTGCCCTGCGCACTCCCACGGGCGATGGCCGCCGCTATATACCCGACTTATATCGGCGCGGCGTGCGACAGTTTTGTGTGGGGGAACTGCCCGAAGACCGCGAGCGTTTGTTTCCCGAGGCTTGTTTCTTACAAGTTCTCAGCCCGCTAAAAGCCCTGCAACGCCTTGCCGAACGCCATCGTGAGGAGTTTAACATCCCTGTTATTGGCATCACCGGGTCAAACGGTAAGACAGTGGTTAAGGAGTGGCTCTACCAACTCCTACAACCCACGCGGCAGGTGACACGTTCACCGCGTTCCTACAACTCCCAAGTGGGCGTGCCACTATCTGTATGCCTGCTCAATGAGCAGACACGTTTAGCCATCTTCGAGGCCGGCATCTCCCAACCGGGCGAGATGCAAGCGTTGCAAGCCATCATTCAGCCGACAATAGGCGTGCTTACCAATATCGGCTCCGCCCACGAGGAAAACTTCACCACCGCAGAGGAAAAGTGTGTAGAAAAACTCACTCTCTTCAAAGACTGCAAACTGGTGGTCTATAACGGCGACGACAAACTTGTGAGCGACTGTATGAGCCTGGCACTCATCACCGCAGACTCCATCGCTTGGTCGCGCCGCGATGCTACGGCATCGCTCTATATAAAACAAATAGAAAAGCTCCCTCACGGCACACGTGTAAGCTATGTGTATTTACGCGAGGAGGGCGAATACACGTTGCCGTTCATTGATAGTGCCTCGGTGGAAAACTCTATCCATTGTCTTGCCGTATGCCTTTATCTACACCTCTCGCGCCAACAGATTGCCGAGGGTATGGCACACTTAGAACGCGTAGCGATGCGCCTTGAAGTGATACAAGGCATACGCGGGCTGACAATCATCAACGATAGTTACAACAGCGACCTCCACTCCCTCGACATCGCACTCGACTTTATGAGTCGGCGCATAGACCCCGCTGGGCGGTGTCACACGCTTATTCTTAGCGACATATTACAGAGCGGCCTCCCCGCCGAACAACTCTATGCGCGTGTGGCAGAGATGGCCTCGCGGCGAGGTGTGCAAAAACTAATCGGCATCGGACAGCAAATAAGCCGCTCGGAGAGTTTGTTTCACATGGACAAACACTTCTTCCCCGACACAGAGACGTTGCTGCAAAGCGAACTTATTGACGCGCTTTCGGGCGAGGTGGTGCTTATCAAAGGTGCGCGACAATTTGGCTTTGAACGTATCACGTCGCAACTGGCACGCCGTGTACACGAAACAACGCTCGACATCAACCTCAGCGCCTTGGCCGCAAACCTCAATCACTACCGCTCATTCTTAAAAAACGGTACTCGTATGGTGTGTATGGTAAAAGCCTCGGCCTACGGAGCAGGCAGCATCGAAGTGGCAAAGACATTGCAAGACCGCGGTGTACACTATATGGCCGTGGCCGTGGCTGACGAAGGAGCCGAGCTCCGGCAGGCAGGCATCACACGCGGCATCATTGTGATGAACCCTGAAATGACATCGTTCGATACGCTCTTCCGCCACCGCTTAGAACCGGAGGTTTATAGCTTTTCATTGTTAGAAGCCCTGATTAGTGCCGCCAAGCAACGCGGCATCGTGGGGTTTCCCGTACACGTGAAACTCGACACGGGTATGTCGCGCCTCGGCTTTCATCCCGAAACCGACATCGACCGACTTATCGACCGCCTGCAACATCAAAATGCCGTTGTCGTACGCTCCGTGTTCAGCCATTTTGCTGGTGCCGACAGCGAACAGTTCGACACGTTCACCGATGAGCAGTTTCAACGTTTTGATGTGGCATCACAGAAACTCCAAGCCGCGTTCCCTCACAAGATTTTGCGACACATCTGCAACAGTGCCGCCATCGCTCGTTTCCCCGAGCGCCACTTAGATATGGTGCGCCTCGGCATAGGACTCTACGGCGTAGATCCCGTGACAAACCGGTTGCTACACAACGTGGCGACACTCAAAACCACTATCCTGCAAATTCGCAACGTTGCGCCGCCTACCACGGTGGGCTATTCCCGCCGTGGCAAACTGGCGCGCCCCTCGCGCATCGCAGCAATACCTATAGGCTATGCCGATGGCCTCGACCGCCACTTGGGGCAGGGAAAAGGTTATTGCCTTGTGCAAGGCAAGCGCGCTCCCTATGTGGGCAATATATGTATGGACGTGTGTATGATTGATGTCACCGATATTGACTGCCACGAGGGCGATACCGTGGAAATCTTTGGCGACAACCTGCCCGTCACGGTACTAAGCGACCTCCTCGGCACTATTCCCTACGAAATACTTACGTCCGTAAGCGAGCGAGTGAAACGCGTTTATTTTCAAGACTAATAACAAAGCTAATAACTATGGCAAACAAAATTCTCCTTTCATTTTTCATTGTTGCTTCAAGCACGTTTGTTTTAGGCTGTACGAACAAGCCTGCCGAGGAAGCCACGAATATCAACGAACAAGACACCACGTCGGCGAAACTGCCCAGCGGTCCACAAAAAGAAGAACTCACCACCGACTACGACATCAAAGCAGGCAAGCAGAACTATAAAGTTACCATCCACCGCTTTAGCGACACGCAGAAGCCCGCTATTGTCGATGAATTTGGCGACCAGTTCTACGACAACCGCGTGCAAATAACTATCTGCCGCGACACCGTCACTATTTCACAACACGAATTCTCGCTTGAAAGTTTTGAGAGTTACATCCCCAATAAGTACAAAGGGAAAGTGATGCTTCAAGGCATTGCTCCCGACCCCTCGCGAAGTACAGCCAACGGCATAGTCTTCGGTGTGGCCATCGGCGAGCCAGGCAGTGAAGAGGGCGACTTGGTAACGCTACTGCTCACCGTTGTACCCGACAACGGCAAGATAGACATTCGCAAAGACGACAACCCGGAGTTTGAAGGACATATCGAACATTAAAGGCGGGTGCTATAGAAAGAGCAAAAACCTAATTTACAGAACACCTACTAAGACAAGCCTATGAGAACGTTTTTGCTTATTGTTGTTTCCGCGTGGCTCTTTTCGGCCTGTGAAAAGAAGCCACACGAAGCACCCAACTCTTTTGCTTCGCAAGGAAATAGCCTCCACGATACCGGTGCTGTGCCTTCGCCGCAATCGGCGTTAGAAATTCCTGTGACAAATCCCAAAGTGCCTTCGCACATATTGGTGCGCACAGGCTTTACCGTGGACTACAACGACATGTGGCGCATCCCCAACTGGGTTGCCTATGAACTCACAGCGTCAGAGACTCACGGACACTATCGGCGTGAGGGCGACTTCTCCCCCGACCCCGAGGTAGGTGGGGCATCTGCCGAAAACAGCGATTACAAAACCTCGCTCTATAGCCGCGGCCACATGGCTCCCGCAGGCGATATGAAATGGAACGCCGAAGCAATGCACGAGAGTTTTCTGCTTACAAATATCTGCCCGCAGAACTACAACTTAAATTCTGGCGTCTGGGAAAAGTTAGAAAGCAGCCTGCGCGACCAAGCCCAGCGTTATGGCAGCGTTTATATTGTGTGCGGCCCGGTGGTCAGCAAAGGCTATAAAACTATTGGGCGAAACAACGTGTGTGTGCCGCAGCGTTTTTTCAAAGTAGTGTGTTGGAAAGACCACGACGAACAGTGGCACTGCAAAGGCTATATCTTTCCCAACAGCAAAGCCTATGGCTCTTATCGCGACTACAGCACCAGTGTTGACCGCGTAGAAGAACTCACCGGTCACGACTTTTTTAGTCTCTTGCCCGACGAGGTGGAAAGCCGCATAGAAGCAAGCGATGAATAAAGGTGTGTTCCGTTTTGGTGGGGTCTATCAATTCTCTTTCTCCCCTCTCTCAAAATGTACAAGCGTTTACTAATACTTCCCGTCCTCTTTGTTGCATTCACCGCAGCGGCGCAACATATACCTATTCATACCGACAGTGGAGAGGATCTGCGTGCTGACATTCCTACAGCAGACAGCCTCACACGCTTTCTCTATCGCTATATGCCCTTGTGCGACCGCGCCGACTACACCACTGATTTCTTTTGTGCCAATGCTGAACTGACACGTCGCGCCGCACAAGAGATGCCGTGGGGAAAGCTGTTGAGCAACCGACTGTTGTATCATTTTGTGTTGCCGCTGCGAGTAAACAACGAGCCGTTGGACTCTTTCCGCCTGCTCTACTACGACGAACTCGCTCGGCGTGTTCGTGGACTGACAATGACAGAAGCGGCCATTGCTGTGAACCATTGGTGCCACGAGAGAGTAACGTACCAACCCACCGATGCGCGCACGTCCTCGCCGTTGCAGACCATTCGCACGGCTTACGGACGATGCGGCGAGGAGAGTACGCTATGCGTGGCGGCGATGCGCACCATAGGCATTCCCGCACGACAAGTCTATACCCCGCGCTGGGCACACTGCGACGACAACCACGCATGGGTAGAGGTGTGGACCGACGGGCGGTGGCACTTCCTCGGTGCCTGCGAGCCCGAGCCGGTGCTCGACCTCGGATGGTTCAACGTCCCCGCAAGCCGTGGTATGCTGATGCACACCCGCGTGTTTGGCAACTATCAAGGCGAAGAAGACGTGGTGTGCCGACAGCCTACATTTACCGAGATAAACGTCACACCTAACTACGCCCCTACGCGCCGTGTTGTTGTGCGCGTCACCCACAACGGCAATCCCGTGGAAGATGCCCTCGTAGAGTTCAAAATCTACAACTACGCCGAGTTCTATACCGCCGTGTCGCGCACCACCGATGCCAATGGGCAGACATCGCTCGTCAGCGGCTTTGGCGACCTTCTTGTGTGGGCCAGCAAAGAGGGTGCTTTCGGCTATCGGAAAGTAGATTTTGCCACCGACACACTCGTAACAATTCCTCTCGAGAAAAGCACGGCAGACCGCTTTACTGAAGAGATAGATATCCGTGTGCCGCGCGAGAACTGTCGCCTGCCCTATGTCGCCCCCGAGCAGCGGCTGCAAAACAACCTCGCCCTGGCCTATGAAGACAGCCTCCGCCAAGCCTACGAGCAAACGATGACTGCCCTACCCCTCTTGGCCACCGAGATAGATAGTCTTTTATGGAAGAGCCGCGGCAACAACAGTGTAATACGTGCGTTCTTAAATAGATATGGAGCGGCAGGCTTGCCTTTGCTACGCACGCTCACCGACAAAGACCTTCGCGACATCACTGCCGAAGTGCTTGACGACCACCAGGAACGTGCAGCACACGACGCGATGACGGCATCCTATATCGCACACGTCCTATCACCCCGCGTAGCCCTTGAGCCCCTCACGCCCTGGCGCAGCGTGTTGCAAAACACCTTTCACTTTAAGAGCGTGGATGAGATTGCGCAGTGGTGTCGCGACAGCCTTACCATCACCTCCGACAGCAACCTGGGCGGCACTTACGTCACTCCGCTCGGCGTGCTACGCACACGTCAGTGCGACCGCCGCTCACGCGACGTATTTTTTGTATGCCTCTGCCGCGCCTCGGGCATAGAAGCCTGGCTCGACGACGTGACGGGCGAGGTGCGTACCTCACAGACGCTTCCCACTGCCACTGCCACAGACACCTACGGCACCTTGCGCTTTACGGGCGATGCCTCGCTGGGCTACATCAATCGCTTCACGGTGAGCCGCCTCACTCCGGAGGGGCGGTTGTCGCTACTCACCTTCCCCGAAGAATGTCCGCTCGGCGCGTTAGAGGCTAAAGCAGTACCCGCTGGCACCTATGTGTTGACTACGGGTACACGACGCAGCAATGGCGATGTATTGGCCGCTCTACAAACATTTCAGATTGAAGAGGGAAAGGAAACGTTGGTCAGCGTAGTGCCGCGTACCGATGCCGACACAGCAGAAACGCTCGGCCATATAGCACACATCACGGGGCCCGTTGTTCTTGCTTATATTGCAGAAGGCGATGAACCATCAAACCACGTGGTACGCGACATCTGTGCGCGGCGCGATGACTTTGATAAGGCAGGCATCGCTGTATATTTTGTGATGGGCAGTAGCAGTCAAATGAATAAGTTTCGTCGGGCAGACTTTGCGCCCTTCCCTGCTGCTACAGAGTTTTTGGCCGACGACAGGACGATACTTGAGCCACTCGCCGAAGCCCTGCCGCTTACAGATGTCAGCCGCCTTCCGCTCGTGCTATTTATTGATGCGCAGGGCAGTATTCGTTTCTTCCACCAAGGCTACACCATTGCTATAGGCGATGCCGTGCTGCGCGCGGCGGAGTAAGAACGCGGTATCACAAACAAGCGTTCCAAAAATCAAGATAACGTTGCGCCACTTTGATGTGGTCGTGATGTCGGCGTATGTATTCGCGGCTCTCACGTTGCAGGCGCGGGAGTGCTTCACGATGCTCCACGAGTGTGCAAAGGGCATCAAACACGCTCTGCTCGTTGGGCTGCACGTTGATAATAGGTCTCAAACGGTCTTCACCTAAAATATCATAGTTTTCGGGCTCGCCGCCGCCCACCACCACCAAGCCTTGCGCCATGGCTTCCAGGGCATTCATCGCGGGAGTATAGGAATAGAGCTGGTCGAGCAACACATCGCTGCCGGCAAGCCGCCGCCTATATTCGGCAAAAGGCACATTCTCCACCTTTGTCACACTCACCTCGTCGCCGTATTTCTCCTTAACGCGCTGCAACGCCCGCCACATCACGTCGGTGCCTTTATATACGCTGCGGTCGCGCATCATACCAATAAAAAAGCGTATAGCCTGCGATGCCGGCTTCTGCGTGCTGTTCTCCTTTGGCACGACTATTGGAAACGGAATAAACCTCAGTTTTTGCGGGAACGCCTTGTGGTAAGCGGCAAAATACTCATAAAGCCCCGCTACGACACCGTTGCAGTCGGCAGCGATACGGGCATTAAGCCGCCCTTTCGCACCGTGCAGCCAGTCGGCTACGAATTGGGTGTTCTCAGCACTCACGCGTAGCGTGGTGCCAAAGTTGAAATCGCTATAGCGAAACGTGGTGCAATCCAAGCACGCTTCCACATAGTATCTGTCCATTCCGAAAGCACCGAGAAACATACTGCCGTTATGCTGGCGCAGTAGGCGATAATAGCGGGCGATGCGCTCGGCACGAAGAGGCAGGAAATCAGGGCCGATAAGTTGCACCACGTCGTAACCACGCATCTGTCGCACGAGGCGTTCGAGCCGCACCAGATAGCCCACCGAGGCCCATCTGCCCAGCGAGGGGCGACGGAGGTCTATGTCGCGAGGGTAGTTCTTCCAGCCGTCACCATCGGAGGCCACACACACCTCGTGTCCCAAAGTGCGCAAGCCGGCTGCCAGCGTGGCGTGGACGTTACTGTAATCGCCAAGGAGAAGTATTTTCACGCCTGCAAAGGTAACAATAATTACTTTGTTTGTAATTTTGCAGGCGTGAAAAGGGATACCTCCCCCTCCTTTATCTATAAGGCCAAAACATCAAAACCCTACAACAATACTATGGACATTCTAAAATCTATCGTAGCGCGTGCCCAAGCGAAGCGTATGCGCATTGTTCTTCCCGAAGCCGAAGAGGAGCGCACGCTGCGCGCCGCCGACCGCGCCATTGCCGATGGGCTGGCAGAGATTGTGCTGATAGGCCGTCCCTCCGTGGTAAACCGACAAGCCGAGCAGTGGGGGCTCACCCACATCGCCGAGGCCACACTCATCGACCCTGAAAACAACCCCCGCAGTGAGGAGTATGCCACGCTATTGGCCGAGCTGCGTAAGAAGAAAGGTATGACGCTTGACGAGGCGCGCGAATTAGTGAAAAACCCGCTCTACCTCGGCTGCCTCATCATAAAGAACGGCGAGGCCGACGGACAGATCAGCGGTGCGCTGAGTACCACCGGCGACACCCTGCGCCCCGCCCTGCAAATCATTAAATGCACACCGGGCATCACCTGTGTGAGTGGCGCGATGCTCCTTATCACCAACAGCCCTGAGTACGGACAAGAGGGTGTTGTAGTGATGAGCGATGTGGCCGTGACACCGATGCCCACGGCGAGCCAACTGGCAGAGTTTGCCTACTGCACCGCCGAAACGGCTAAGTCGGTAGCAGGCATCGCCGAGCCGAAGATTGCTATGCTGAGTTTCTCTACTAAAGGCAGTGCCAAGCACGAGGTAGTGGACAAAGTGGCTGAAGCCACCCGTATTGCACAGCAGACGTGGCCCGAGCTGCAGATTGATGGCGAGTTGCAAGCCGATGCCGCCCTCGTTCCGTCCGTCGGCGAGAAGAAAGCAAAGGGCAGCACCATTGCCGGCCACGCCAACGTACTCATTGCTCCCAACCTCGAGGTGGGCAACATAGGCTACAAACTCGTGCAACGCCTCGGCGGAGCCACGGCCATCGGCCCGATCTTGCAAGGCATAGCACGCCCCGTAAACGACCTCTCACGCGGTTGTTCGGTGGACGATATCTACTATATGGTGGCTATCACTGCGTGCCAGGCACAAGCCGCAAAGTAAGGCGGGAAAAAACCTTATCATACAAAGAGCCTCGAAGATGTTTCGGGGCTCTTTGCTTTATAGAGCCGCCAGTTCAAAAAGCCACATACGGAGCAAGGCGTTTGAAGTCGGCAGGCGTGAAGTGGGGGCTGAGGCGCAAATCGCCGAGCGACTTGAGGTCTCCGTACTGGCGGCGGTAGTTCACCACCTCGCGTGCCTGTTCGTAACTGATATACGGATGGCGGTTGAGGGCTTGGAAGGTGGCTTTGTTGAGATTTATCTTATCGGGCTCCTCGCCTTCACCGACGGAAAACCACGTTTCAAGCCCCGCAGGCAGATTAGGTATCTCGCGCAACTGTGCCACACTGACAAAGCCGCCTAACTGCTCGCGATAACTCACTATCTGGCGGGCGCGATAACTCCCGATGTCGGGAATACGTTGGAGTTCGGTGGTGTCGCACGTATTGATGTCGAGTACCACTTCTCCATTTGTGTATTTCGCCGGGCGGCTATTCGTTGCCTCACTACGTTGTCTCGCTACTCCTCCGTCGCTGCCGTGAGGTGTTTGCCGCAACGCACCGCTATCTATGCGCACATAAGGAGCCAAGCGCCGATAGTCGGCCTCGCTGAGGCCGTAGAGTTTAGAAAAATGTGCTGCACTGCGCCACACCCCTCCTTTTCGCCGGTATTGCAACGCATTGTGTGCCTGCCACGGGCGTAGCCCGAGGCGCAGAAACGTTAGGCTGTCGCAATGGTTAGGGTCGAAGGGAAAAGTCTCTGCGGCACGCGGCGTATAGCCTCCGTGCGTGCCATAGTTTCTCCGCTGTCGTGAGGCATACTCGGGGAAACGCCTCTCCCAGGCCCCCTGCCGCGACGCGCTGTCGGCGGCTATGATATGGCAAAGGCTGTCCACCGCCGCGGCTTCCTCGGCGGTGAGCGGTGGGTCGGCGGGAACGGCACGTGTGTGGTAGTATATCACCACGCCTACCGCCAAGGCTGCCATCATCACGGCCCAAGCCACATAGCCGCGTAAGGCTCGGCGAGAAGGAAGAAGCGACATCGCACAAAGAAGATGTTATGGGAGAAAGGACACGACGAATAAAGACGGGTTCAGGCGGGCGTTGCCTGCTGCTAACATTGCTGGCGAGAGAAAAAACACTGATTCTGCGGAAATCTTTACTTATGTCTGCAAAGGCTTACTCCGTATAGTTTGAGGCCAGGAGGTGTCCGTAGCGTTCAAAATAGGTTTCCAGCGTATGGCGGGCATCGGCGATACGCTCTTCCCAGAGGCCTACGCTGTTTTGCCCCACCACGTCGGTAACACACTTCACACTAAGGAAATCCACACCTGCCTGCCGACACACATAAGCCATAGCAAAGGCTTCCATATCCACCACGTCGCCACACGCCTCGGCCTCGGTGGTGACGAAACTGTCGCCGGTGGCACAAATAGGACAAAGTTCGGTGTTTATCTCACCCGAGATGATATTGGGTGGTAGGGCAAACATATCGTCAACAGTACTCTCGATATGTGCCGAAACGCCTTCGATGTCCAGCCCGAGCAAGTTGCGATCTACAAAGTCGCGACATACCAACACATCGCCCGGCTTAAAACGCACCGTACCCCCGCTACCAACGTTGAGCACCAACTGTGGACGCATAGCTTGCAACACGCGCGTAAGATTGTAAGTAGTGGGTACTTTGCCTACCCCTACTACCAGTGTAGAGGCGCGAAAGAAATGCTTCGGCAAACGAATTTGTTCGGTATGCAAAGCGGTAACTAAGAGTACGTCAACCATAATAGTGTGTTTTTAGATGATAAAAAGAAAGAGGCTTGCTTGCTCTGGCAGCAAATACGACCTATATGCCGCAAAGTTAGGGTAAAACGTAAAAACCGCAACGGCTTCTTGATGATTATTAACGCGAGCCTGTAAAAACATAGTCCGATTGATTTTAAACTCGAGTGCTTTGATTTTAAAATCAAAGGCTTTGATTTTAAAATCAATCCGATTGATTTTAAAATCAATCGGACTAAGTTTTCACGGGCTTGGCAAGCGATTTTTTCAGGCTGCTTACGGTTGTGCGAGGAAAGGCGGCGGTGCTGTGGTAATAGGCTATGGCTCTTCCGACACACGTTGTCGGAAGGTTTGCAAGAGGTCTTGGCGTTGCTCGGCGGTGAGTGGGCTGTCGGCCAGGAGTTCGGAGAGGATGGATGAAGCCCGGGCTATGGTCTGTGCTCGCCCGGCACGCAGTCCGCTTTGATAGTTGCGATACGGAAGTAGGTTGCGATTGTAATTGCCGTCGCTCATAGAAAAAATTGTTTCGGTGGCGTATGTCGCTACACGCGTGTCACGGTTTTCACGCCGCGCACGGTAGCGATTTTCTTGATTAGTGCTCCGAGTTCATCGGTATTGTCCACGAGGATAGTCAGTATGCCCGAGAAGAGGCCGTCGTGGCTGTCGAGGCGTATGCTGCGGAGCATCACGCGTTGCTCGCGCGAGATGATAGAAGTAATGTTGTTCACGATGCCGATGTCGTCGTTTCCCACGATACGCAGGGTGATGGGGTACGAGGTGCCTCCCTTTCCGGCCCATCGCGCTTTCACCACGCGGTATCCGTATCGCTCGCGCATCGACGGGGCGTTGGGACACGTGGTGCGATGGATAGAGATGCCGCCGCTCACGGTGACGAAGCCGAACACGTCGTCGCCATAGACGGGGTTGCAACACTTTGCCATACGAAAGTCCACACCTTTAAGGTTGCGGTCTATCACAAGTACATCGTCGCCGCCGCGCTGTGTGGGTGTTTCTTGCTCCATGCTATATTCCTCGGCGCTTCGTTGTGCCACGTGTTGGGCGGTGGTGGCCTCTTCGTGCGACAGCGCGATGTAGGCCTCGAGGATATCATTCACATCGAGGTGTCCCGAGGCGATGTCGCTAAAAAACTCGTTGGCCTCCTTGTAGCCTTGTTTGCGTACCAACCGGTTCCAGAGTGTCTCCTCCCACGCCACTTTACGGTTTTTCAGGCGGCGTTCTAACTGCTCGCGAGCCAGCACCGCCTGGCGCGCGCCGAGTTCTTTCACCGCCGAGCGTATCTTGCTGCGGGCATGGCTCGACACGGCGATTTGTTCCCAATCGGCTTTTGGCACTTGGTTGTTGCTCGTTATCACCTCCACCGTCTCTCCGCTCTTTAGTTCACGGCGCAGCGACACATTGCGTCCGCCGATCTTGGCTCCCGTACAACGGTTGCCCACGGCACTATGAATGTGGTAGGCAAAGTCGAGTACCGTGGCGTGGGCGGGCAGGCTGTAGAGGTCGCCCTTGGGGGTAAAGACGTAGGTACGGTCTTCCTGTAGTTTCTCCGACAGACTGCCCTGCAACGCCTGTTCATCGCCCTGCTCCAAGGCACTACGTATGTCGGCAAGCCAGTGTTCCACGTTAGCACCGCTGCTCTTCACGCCTTTGTAGCGCCAATGCGCCGCCATGCCGTGTTCGGCTATCTCGTCCATACGCTCGGTGCGTATCTGTACCTCCACCCACTTGTCCTCAGGGCCTTTCACGGTGATGTGCAGGCTCTCATAACCGTTGCTCTTAGGCACGGTGAGCCAGTCGCGCAGGCGTTTCAAGTCGCTCTCGCGCCCGTCTGTAACGATACTGAAAGCCTTCCAGCACAAATCTTTCTCTTTCTTCAGCGGCGCGTCAAGGATGATACGTATGGCAAAGAGGTCGAACACGCCCTCGAACTCCACGCGCTGCTTTTTCATCTTCTGCCAGATGGAATGGATGCTCTTGGTACGCGCCTTCATGTGGTACTTCAGCCCTGCCGCATCAAGTGCTTGGCGGATGGGCGCGGTGAAGCGTTCCACGTAGGCATCGCGTGCCGTCTTCGTGGCATTGAGCTTCGCCTTGATATGGTAATAGGCATCGTGCTCTAAGTATTTAAGCGAGAGGTCTTCTAATTCGCTCTTGAGCGTATAGAGTCCGAGTTTGTGCGCCAGCGGTGCGTAGATGTGGGCGGCTTCGAGGGAGAAACGGCGCACGGCCTCGGTGTTGGGGTTGTCCTTGATTTGTCGCATCACATAGACGTGGTGTGCGATGAGTAGGAGTACCACGCGCACATAGCCCGCCTGCGCCACGAGGAGGTTGCGGAAGTTGTCGGTCTTCATCGCCTCTGTGCCGGTGTTGAGCGCGGCCACGCGGCGGAAACCCGTGAGGAAGTCGGCCACGGCCCGTCCGAAACGCGGGGCTACGATGCTTTCTATGTCGGCGGTGTCGGCAAACGCGTCCAGCACGAAGGCCGTGGCCACGTCGCCCGTAACGCCTATCTCGCGCCGCGCCAAGACGACGCTTTCCAAGGCCGTCTGCAACCTGTCGAGTCCGAACTCATCTGCTACTTGTGCGCCGCGTTCCAAGCGTTCGTCGATGTAGCGTGTTACCTGTCGCGCCCTGCTTTTCTGGCTGGTGAAGGACTCGTCACGCCAAAGGGCGAGCAAGGCACGGAGGCGGGGGATGGGGGGATGTATTTCTGTGTTCTGCATAGATGTATTCGCTGTGGGGTATGTTTTCATTGCTTCAGGAAGCCGTGCTGATAGACTTTGGGGGCGATGTGTGCGGCGAGGGCTTTCTGTGCCTGGCGCAAGGAGGCGATGAGGCGCGTGTATTCCGCGTCGGGACTGTCGGGGTTCATCTGCTGCTTGCCGCTCTTGGTCACTTTGGTGCCTTGGAAGTGGAGGCGGATGTCGTAGAACGAGGCATCGGGGCATTGGCGGGCTACGGGCTGAGCGTGGTAGTAACGCCATAGCTCGCGCCCCGCCTCATAGACGGCGTGGGCTTCCGAACTCATAGCCTCCAAAGGTGTGGGCATCACTGGGTATGCGGACGTCTCGCCTGCTTTCCGCATAGAATTATCGGCATCGAAGAGACTGGGTTCATGTGATACGCCAACAGACGGAACGATGAGAGGCTTGTGTAGCAGCTCGCTCATAAAATGGCTCGCGAAACGCTCCTGCGCGCCTATTTCCTCTTCGCGGAAAGGAATCCAATGGTTCTCGCCTTGGGCAGTGCTGATGCGGTTCTGCCCGTGAAAGAGCGTAAAGACGAGGCAGTCGGCCTGAAACTCCCAGTCTGTCTGCCAACCATCCGTGGGATAAAGGAACTGGTCGCGGTCGTTCAGCCAGGTGGCGGGCTGGTGCAGACGTACAGCGAAATAGATGCTGGCAGGAACGAGGCTCTTTCCTGTAATGGCGTACTTGGTTTCGTTGTTCGGCCTGCCCGACTTCAGCAACGTTTGCGTTGCTGAGAGATAAAGATATTGGTTATGCTGGAAGTCGGGCCCTGTATTGCCTGTGTAACCTATCACTGGTTCCTTGTCTATCTGCATAAGGGGAGCTATCCACTTGGTGATGGCTGTCGCGCTCTCGTTGCTGATGACCTTTTGGAGGAGGAATGCACCCTCGGCATCATATATGTCCGTAACGGTCTTCGTAAACACTTCCTCTTGGTCGGTGTGCCAAATGAAGAAGCCTATAGGGAACTTTCCCTTCACGTTGTCGAAGGTGTAGGCTGGAACGCAAAAATTTCGCCCGAGCTTCGCTCGGAAGAACTTGCGGAAATCCTGAAAGGCTGTTCCTTGCAAAATTTTCAACTTTGAAAATTCTGCAAGGATACATGTAGGAATTTCATCGTATATTCGGGCAAAGAACTGAACGTACAACTCTCTTATCCCAAGGCCAAAAGTGGACTTGTATTTTCTCCATACAGCTGTATTATTGCTTACTCCGGTCTTATTTTCTCCGCTACCTGTAACTTGTGTGGCTGTTCCCGCCTCCGCATACGGCGGGTTGATATAAATCACAAGCTTTCTGCGCTTCTTAGGGTCGTTGAGGATGTCTTGCAGCGACTGGGGCAGGCGGTCGAAGGGGTCGTTGAGGAAGTCGAACTGGAAGACGTGGGCGGGGAGCAGATTGGCGCCGGCCTCGATGCGCTGGTGCATGGCCTGCACATCGGCACGGTCGAGCGTGGAGGCATAGACGTTGTACTTATTGGTGAGACCTGCAAGGAGATTGCCCGTACCCGCACAACAGTCCCACACATAGTACTCGTCCTGCCAGTTTTCACCCAGTTCGGCGGCGATGTATTGCTGCGAGAGCTCCACCCAGCGCGCTGGGGTGAAGAAGGAGCCTTTGCGCTCGCGCACGTCCTGCGGCACGAGCAAGTCGCGGCGGTTCACGATGTCGTCCCAATACTCACGGCGCGGCGGACGCGCGTAGCGATTCCAGAACTGCGTGTGCGCCACCTGCTTGTCGGTGAACTGAGCACGTGTGTAGTTTTCCAAACCGAGGTCGTTAACCTGGCGGTCTAAGAGGTAGTGGTCGTCCTGTAATAGTACGAAGAGTTTCTCGCCGAGCGTCTTGTTTTCATGGGAGAGAATGTCGGCCAGATAGAAGTCGGCATCAATGATACCCGCTTTCTTCGCAGCCTCCCAGTTAATGTTGATGGTGGGTTTCACGGCTTCGAGCCACTTGAGGTAAATATGCGTGAAGTTGTTGCGGTTGATGCGAATATGGCGCGTGCCGAGTTTGCGTACCTGAAAGTTGAAACGTATAAAGTGGAACAACTCTTTGGTATCGCGTTCATAGTGATAGACTTCAAGTCCGTGGTTCAAGGTGTTCTTGAGAAGTGCGAGGAGTTGGCGAAACTCTTTCGTCTGGTGGTTGCTGGGGGCGACGTTCCAGTTGAAGTCGTTTTGCCGCAGCACGCCGAGTACGGCACTGTAGGGCAGGAAAGCTATCTTTTCTGCGTCAAAAGCTCCGAGGAAAGCTGGCGGCAGATGGCGGTCCTGCGGACGCTCCTTGCCGAGGGTGAGGATGAGTTGTATGAACGACTCGTAAATATCGTGCGACGTACCGCGCTTGGCCTCGGCCCACAGCAGCGACTCTGGCTCATTGAGAGCCAGCGGGTCGGCGGGTACGCTAACACAGAAGTCTATTTTACCGACAATTTGCGTGGTGTCGAAATCAGCAAAGAGGTCTTGTGCTACCTTGTTCTTCAGCTCTTCTTCAAGTATGTTAGTGGGGTATATCATTGAGACTATGGTTTTGGAGCAAGTAGTTCATCGTAGAGCGCATTGATACCGAACCACCAGTATTTGGTACTCTCGCGTTCCAGTTTGGCATAGACTGGCGAAGCATAGACAGCGCGCAGAGCGGCAATCTCGTCAGTGACGTGACCATCGCGCAAGAGGCGGGCGGCGAGGTGAGTCACCTTTGTGGGCAATAGCAGATGGACGTTCTGCTGGGTGATGTGGGATTTTTTCATTGTGTGATGGTCTTGTGTTGCAAAAAACGCTCTACCTCGTAGGCTATCTGTTCCGCGCTCTGCGTATGGAGGACTTCGTAGTGTTTAACAAGAAAGGGCGTTACGCCTTGTGCATCAAACAATACTTGTGCTTCGTGTCCCTTTATGTCGTGGTGCCTTTTAGGAGCGTTCTTTTCATTCGCTTTGTCAGATTGCTGAGCTATGTTTGCTTTCAGGCTGGCAGTGGAAGAGTGAGTGTAGCGGGCTACACGACCGATGAAACTTACTGAAGGAAGGAAAAAGAGCCATAAAGATGCCAAAAGGTTGAAGCCACACCTATGAAAAAACTTAACTGTAGAAATCAATAGAACACACCGCTATTCTTTCTTCGCTCCTCCACCCACTGGTCAATGAGTCGGCGGGCTATGCTGGGCGGGGGCGGCAGTTCGGGTAGGTTGTCGGCTGAATACCAATCGGCGTGTGCGAGTTCGCCATCGAGCAGACGGAGTTCGCCACGGGCATATTCGGCACGGAAGCCTACCATCAGCCCGATGGGATAAGGCCAGGGCTGGCTGTCGAAGTAGCGCAGGTTATTTATCTCTATGCCCGTTTCCTCGCGCACCTCGCGCCGCACGCACTCCTCGAGGCTCTCGCCCGTCTCCACGAAACCGGCCACGAGGCCGTGGAACGGGCGGCGAAAGTTGCGCGCACGCACCAATAGCACCTTGTCGTCGCGTACGATTAGTACGATGATAGCAGTCTGTAGTTGTGGCCACACCTCCTCGCCGCACGCGGTGCAGACTTTCGAGATCTCCGTGTGTCGCTCCATTCGTCCGCCACACGTGCTGCAATACTGCGAGTGTGCATCCCAATGAAGGAGCTCGGCGGCCTTGCCCGCTAAAGCGTGCAAATGGCGGGGCATTACGCCGTAAGCCTCGCGCAAGTGCCATAGCTTGGCTTTGTCCATTTGCGCTTCTACGACCCGCGCCGCCTGGCACGGCGTGCCGTCAGCGGTTGTAAGACTAAACACAAGGCTGTCGGCCACGGGGGTAAAAGAAGCCGCCGCCAACGGCAGCCACGTGCCATCGGCGGCGGGAGTAAGATAAAGCTGTGTGCGGTGAAAGAGGAAGAGCATGGTGCAGAGATGGGTATGGAGAGCGTGTCTGCGAAGCGAGAACGCTGATGAGGATTAACTAAATGAGGACAACCCTAAGTTTACTTCATTGAGGCACGGAGCTGCTTCCTCGCACACGTAGAGCGTAAGGCCGCTTCGGCTTAAATGCCGAGCGACTGCTTCACACCTTCAACTTTTTGCAGTGCTTGTGCCTTGGCAGCATCGTAGTCGTCGGCTGTCGCCATAGGAGCTTTCACCTCCACGTAGAACTTTATCTTGGGCTCTGTTCCACTGGGGCGCACGCTGACTTTTGTACCGTCGGCAGTGTACCACTGCAAGACATTGCTTTTTGCAGGCATCTCAAGAGGTGATTTGTTGCCATCGCCATCAACTGCCGTCAACGCTTCATAGTCTTTTACGCAAACCACTTTTGAACCCGCCAACTCGGTGGGCGGTGTTTGGCGGAAGCGTTCCATCATGGCTTTGATTTCGTCTGCACCGCTCTTACCAGGCTTCACTACGTTCACCGTGTGTTCCAACGAATAGCCGTATTCCACATAGATCTGTCGCAAAAGGTCGTAGAGCGTCTTGCCTTGGTCTTTCGCCCAAGCTGCTATCTCGCAAATGAGACAGATAGAGGCGGGAGCGTCCTTGTCGCGCACCTTGTCGTAGGGCAGGAAGCCGAAGCTCTCCTCGCCGCCGCCGATGTACTTCTGCTTACCCTCGCTGATGGCTATCTCGCGGGCTATCCATTTGAAGCCCGTGTAGCAGTCGCGGAGTTCTACGCCGTTTTTCTTTGCTATCTCGGCGATGAGTTCGGTGGTGACAATGGTCTTCACAAGGAAGTCGGTAGGCTTGAGCTGCCCGAGAGCGATTTTGTTCTTTATTATATAGTAGGAGAACATTAGGCAGGTCTGGTTGCCGTTGATGATCACCCACTCGCCTTTGTCATCGCGGCACACGATGGCGAGGCGGTCGGCATCGGGGTCGGTAGCCACCACGAGGTCGGCACCGAGTTTTGTACCGAGTTTCATACCGAGCGTCATAGCCTCGGCGTTCTCGGGGTTCGGACTGACGACGGTGGGGAAGTTGCCGTCGATGACCATTTGTTCGGGTACTACGTTGATGTTTTGGAAGCCCCAGGAGCGCAGGCAGAGCGGCACAATGACACGTCCCGTGCCGTGCATAGCACTATAAACGATGTTGAGGTCTTTTTGCCGTTCAATGACATCGGCATCAATGCGTGCCTCGCGCACCGCCATCATATAGTCGTAGTCCATCTCGCCGCCGATAATCTTCACAAGATCAACATCGGCCTCAAACTTCACGTCTTCTATCTTCACCTTGTTCACCTCGGCAATAATACCTGTGTCGTGCGGCGTGAGTACCTGTGCGCCATCGCTCCAATAGGCTTTGTAGCCATTGTATTCTTTCGGATTGTGGCTTGCGGTGATATTCACACCGGCCACAGCTCCGAGCTGTCGGATGGCGAAACTAATTTCGGGAGTAGGTCTAAGGCTTTCGAAGAGAAAAGCGCGTATGCCGTTGGCAGAGAAGATAGCAGCCACTGTCTCAGCAAAAAGGCGGCTGTTGTTGCGACAGTCGTGGCCTACTACGACGCTCAGTTCGCCTTTTGCCTTGCCGGGAAAGGCCTTGTTGATGTAGTTAGCAAAGCCCTGCGTAGCCATTCCGACAATGTATTTGTTCATTCGGTTGATGCCGGGGCCCATTATGCCACGCAGACCGCCGGTGCCAAACTCCAGCGTCTTGTAGAAGCTTTCCACAAGTTCCGTCTTATCGTCGGCATCGAGCATACGTTGTACTTCTTGGCGCGTTTGTTCGTCGAACATAGGCGACTGCGCCCACTCGCGAGCCACTTGCTCGCACTGTTTAATGAGTTCTTGGTTTTCCATGGTATTTGTAATAAATAAAACTATTCAGCGCAAAAATAAGGAAAATACTACTTCCACACCGCCTTCTTCTATAAAAACGGCTTACGAAAGAAAGAGAAATGCACGCTGCCATATACGCGCGTCTCAAGGAAAGTGGCGTGCAGCGAGAAATCGTGGTCGCGTCCGTGCTCGAGCAGGAGCAGCCCACCAGCAGCGAGTGTATCACCGCTAAGAATAAGGTCGGGAAGCGTAGCGAGTTCGGGCAAGGCATACGGCGGGTCGGCAAAAACAAAGTCGAAACGCTCCGTGCAATGGCTCACATAGCGCAGCGCATCGGCACAGAGCGGGCGTGCGCACTTATCGCCTAAAGATTGTATCGTCTCGGTGATGAAACGAAAGTGTTTACGGTCTTTCTCCACGCTCACCACCAACGGACAGCCACGCGAGAGCAGTTCCAGGGAGATAGCCCCCGTGCCTGCAAAGAGGTCGAGAGCGCGTACGTTTTTGAAATCTATATAAGCGCGTAGCACATTGAAGATATTCTCCTTAGCAAAGTCCGTTGTGGGGCGCGCCTTAAACGTAGGTGGCACGGTGAAGCGACGCCCGCCGTATTTTCCAGTGATGATACGCATTGTTTATAGGTGGGTTCTTACACGTTCCTAAGCCTTTTGTACTTCAAACCTTACAGCCTGAGCAAGATCGTAAGGCAGGGCGTTGCGGCTATCGCCTATTGCCTCGGCGGAGGACACAAATCGTAGGAGCGACTGCACCACGGCTTGTTGCTTGCGTGCCTCGCCCGCCACCTTGACAGTGAGGCTGTCGGCAGGAATAGCGAGAGCCTCTACCATTCCGAGGAGAAAGAATGTGGCATCGTCGGTATGCCGCGTAGTAAAGGTATTCAAGGCCATGAGTTTTCGCCCTTGCCAGCACAACGCATCGGTCTGGTCTTCGTGTACATAGACTTGTAGCGTAACCCCTTCGCCATCAACCCCCTCGCGCCGCTGCAAGAGGGGTAAGAGAGCATTGTGGAAAGTAGTATGAGGAAAAGCCTCCTCCACGGCTTTGCAAACGTTTTCGGACACACCGTAGAGTAGTACATATCCGAGCGAGGGAAGCGCATCGAAAAGCACACGTCGGCGCACGCTGTCGGCAGTGGCTGCGCGATAAAGCACTTCTGCATCGCTCTCGTTAAACTCACCGAGCGGAACAAGTGTGGCAGGTGTTGAAAGGTAGAGAGCAACCTGTTGCACCCCCGCAGTAATCGCGGCGGGAGCGGCACTGAGTGCTTCGCGTAGGTTCAGCGTAAACGACACGCGGCGGTTCATCTTATGGCAATAGTGAGCGAGCGTGTCGCCTTGCTGCCGCACCAAAGTAAGGTCATCAACAGAAACGCGGATATAGACAATAGAGTATTGTGGCATTGTTTTGAGAAATTTCGTATATGGATGTGTTTCCAAAAATTAGTGCTTGGCAAAAGCTTTGGCCACTGCTGCGGCGAGGAAGCACCCGAGCGTGTTGGCTGCAAAGTCAGCCCAGTCGCCACTACGCCCGGTGGTTAGATAGGCCTGCGCCAATTCTATAAGCCCACCCATCAGAATGGGTGCTATCAAAGCAAAGGCTAATAGGCGATGCCGCTGTGTAGCATTTAACGGGGCTTCTCGGTGGACGCGATAGTACTCTATGCGAATGCATCCACACAGCACGGCATACATCAGCAGATGCACCACCTTGTCCGACCACCGAAACTGTGGCAACGTGTCGGGCGGCAGAGGAGCCAACGAACCCCACCACACTACCATCGTCAGAAGCAACGACAGCGGATAGTTCTTTACATACAGGAGCAAACGCCGTGAAATCATAAGATTATTACGCTGTTTTTCCAAGGATGGTAATCTCTTCTACCAGAAGCGGCGCACCGCCTCATCGTACACAAAACCGGCATCTGCAAGGCGCGCCTCTACGTCCTTGCGGGTGGTGCCAAAAGAAGCGCAAATATCGTCTAAATCTGCATCGCTGTCGCGCAGACGCATATTTAATGTACTCAGAAGCATCGCCGTGTCTTGAGGGAGTGTATCCATAGATTATTACTTTATGTTTCGGAAGTAGGAAGTAGTGTAAAAGCAAGGGCGACGCGCCACCTGCCGGAGCGTACGCAACCCGCGTACAAAATTATGCAGGCGAGCCGCCTGCATTCCCAGAAAGCTGTGCCTTGTTTGCTATCATTGCTAAACAGAGAGGTCTTCATTACTTGCAAAACCTGAGTTAGGTTAAGAAGCCTAAGTAGTTCTGTTGTTTGGCCTGGTGTTTAGCATTGATTTTGTTTGCGTATCAACAGAGGCATTCTAACGCCCTTAACTACTTTCGCTACTGCTCACTTTTCTTAGTGTTACAGGGTGCGAAATTACCTTGTTTTGTCGGATTGTGCCACGTTTTGTTACCTTTTTTGGTTTCCTTGGCGGCATTATGGCGGGAGACACGCCTTTTTAGTGACACCCACGATTGTTTTTATTTGGAATTACATACTTTTGCACAGAACAACTTTACCGGAAAGCTGTTGAGTGAATATTGAAAGGATCTTAACACATATCCTAAAATTCAAGACACAAAAGACACAAAAGACACAAAAGATACAAGATTATGCCCAATTCGTTCTGCCCCTACTGCGGCACGCCATTGCAAGGCATCCCAACGACTTGTCCCAATTGCAACAACAAACTGATAGAAGATCGTACCGTTTATGAAAGCACAAACAACGATGCGCACGTAGCATCTACGAAACAGAGCGGCTTACACACCGCGCTGTTAGTGGTGATTGGTGTAGTGGTCGGTATGTTGCTTAGCATTGGCGGCATTGGTGCATACTGGTATTTCTCTAATCCGCAGACCGATGCGATGCCGACCGACACAGTAGTACCTTCTGACACAGTTTCAGAAAACACGCGCGCCACCACATCTGCCGCCAACCCCGCAGCGTCCACGTTGACACTTAGCAACGGCGGGGAACACCAATATACAGGTACCATTGCTGGACAGCGTGTAGCCGTAACACTTAACAATACAGGAGACAATATCGTGGGGCTCTATCGCTACACGAAGTTAACCAGTAGCGACCACTTCACACTCGTCGGTAGCCTACACGGAAACAAGTTGGAACCCTACGAACGAAACGATGACACCAACGATTCTACTGCCTAATCTCCGCACGCCTTACGAGTACGGGTATCACCGGTATAATTACTAAGACAGAGAACGGAAAGCAATACAACGTCTTTCTCACACAGCAATAACCCTCCTCCTACTCTTTTCCTATGAAATGTCCCACGTGTGGACATAGCATTCCCTCTGACGCTCGCTTTTGCTCCAATTGCGGCGAAAAAATGGTGGGCACCACGGCATTGACACCACCGCCCGTGCCTAAGAAACGCACCGTATCTACCAATACGCCCGCCACAGGCGAGGATGCCTCTCCTACTCCAAGGCGGCGCGAGCGAAAACGTGGCTGTGGCTTCGGTTCTGTGTTGCTAACGTTAGTGCTGATACTCGGTGGCGGAGCGGCCTGGTTCTTCACCCAGCAATTTCGTCTGGAACGTGCCGCTTTTGAGCGCGTCCGCCACAGCAACTCGGTGGACGAGATTGAACAGTTTCTCACCACACGAATGTATATGCCCGAGGAGCATCGCCGCTATGCCGAGGCACGTATCGCCCGCCTACAAAGCGACTCGGCGGACTATATGAATGCTACCACCGTGGAGCGTTGCGAACACTATCTCACAGCCCACGCTGACGGGCGACACGTTGACGAGGTGCAAGCCCGCCTTAACCGCTTAAGGCGTACACGTCCCTCCATACCACAAGAGCCGGACTCTCTGCCCGCAAGAGGAACGACCACCGCGCCAGCGACTTTCGCTGCTCCCTCAAACAAGGATGAAAGCGAGACACCAGAACACACTCCCGCCGCCACCAGTGGCAGTGCACGCTACCACGTCATCGCGGCATCGTTTGCCAACTACGACACCGCCACCTTGCGCGCCGCCGAACTACGTGGCAAGGGCTATTCGGCCTATGTTATGGAGGCGCAGACAAACGAGGGTCGTGTCTATCGCGTTGTCGTGGCCTCCTACAGCGATGCCGCCAGTGCGCAACGCACCGTAGCAGCCCTACGCCGCGACTGCCCCGATGCGTGGGTAATGGCTAAATAAGAATAAGTTGTATGAGAAAGCAGTTATACCGTTTGGCCTTACTTTCCACTACCCACAAGACCCTTTCAGCATAAAAAAAGTTCCAGCGATGTCCTCCCCCATAGACACTATCTTCTCCTGCATTGCAACGGTTTTTCCGCATCGGTTCACGCCTTTGCAGGAGCAAGCCGCTATGCGTCTGTCTGCTTTCACCAATGCCGTGGCTCCACGCCCGGCGTTTATTTTGCGTGGCTATGCAGGAACGGGTAAGACATCGCTCGTCGCGGCCTATGTACAAGCACTGGTACAGACACACTGTCCCGTGACACTGCTCGCCCCTACGGGGCGTGCTGCTAAGGTACTCGCCGCCTACGCCAAGATGCCAGCCTATACCATCCACAAAGCCATCTATCGTCAGCACACGTTTCAAGGCGAGGACACACACTTTGAATTAGGTTTCAATGCACACAGTGGCACGGTGTTTATTGTGGACGAAGCGTCAATGATAGCACGTGGCAGCGGTTTTGACAACCGTTTTGGTACAGGCCGTTTGCTCGATGACTTGATAGAATTCGTCTATAGTAAGCCTGCTTGCCGTTTGCTTCTTGTGGGCGACACGGCGCAGCTGCCTCCCGTGGGCGAGGCGGCGAGCCCCGCACTCTCTGCCGAGGTGATGCGTGGCTACGGCCTCGCCGTTACAGAGATAGAACTGACCGAGGTAGTGAGACAAGCCGAAGCATCAAGCGTCCTCGCCGCCGCCACAGCCATCAGAGAGCAGTTGGCCACAGGCGACACACGACGCCCACGCATCACCGCTAACCGCCGCGGCGAGGTACGCTACCTACCGGGCGATGAACTCATTGAGCAACTCACCTCCGACTACAGCAATTTCGGCATCGATGAGACCATCGTAGTGACACGCTCCAATCGCCGTGCTAACCTCTACAACGAAGGAATACGGGCGCGCATCTTCGACCGCGAGAGTACACTCACCCGTGGCGACCTTATAATGGTGGTAAAGAACAACTATTTCTGGGCGCAGAAAGCACAGAAAGAGAATGGCGACAACATCCCTATGCCCTTTGACTTTGTAGCCAACGGCGACAGTGCCGAGGTGGTGGCACTCACCGGTATGCACGAGCAATACGGTTTCACCTTTGCCGATGCCACGCTACGTTTTCCTGACTACAACGGTTTTGAACTTGACTGCCGCGTACTCCTTGACACACTACACTCCGAGAGTCCCGCACTCACAGAAGAACAGGCAAACAACCTCTACGAGCAAATACTCGCCGACTACGCCGATATACCCAGTAAGAAAGAGCGTATGAAAGCCCTGCGCACCGATGCTTACTACAACGCGCTACAAATAAAATACGCCTATGCCGTGACGTGCCACAAGGCACAAGGTGGGCAGTGGGCACGTGTATATATTGACCAAGGCTATGTGCCTGCCGAGACCGACCCCACCGACTATCTCCGCTGGCTTTACACAGCACTGACGCGCACCAGCGAACGTGTATATCTCGTAAACTTCCCACGCGAGCAAACAAATGAAGAAGAGGCTTAATTCCTATACCTTGAAAACTCCGAGAAAAGATTTCTCTTAACCACGTATGCCACACCTCTTAATAACCCTTTTAGGTTAAAGCAGAACCCTAAGCGAGCCGCAACTTTTTATTTCACCTTTAATCCCGTCCTCCCCTTGCCCTATCGTTTTGTATCCGCCGACGAGGCAGCCAGTTTGATTTCCCACGGCGACGTAGTGGGTTTCAGCGGTTTTACCGCTGCAGGGTGTCCCAAAGAGATACCCTCCGCCATAGCGCGCCGAGCCGAACAGCTCCATGCTGAGGGAGTACCGTTTCAAATCACTGTAATAAGCGGTGCCAGTAGCGGCGACGCTATGGATGGTACCCTGGCACGTGCCAAAGCCGTGAGCCGACGCTACCCTTATCAAAACGTGAAAGATATGCGTGCCGCCATCAATGACGGACAAGTGCGCTACACAGATATGCACCTCTCGGAGGTGGCACAAGGTATGCGCTACGGCTTCTTACCCCGTCCGCGTGTGGCGGTCGTGGAGGCGAGCCAAATCACTGAACGCGGTGAGATAGTACCCACCTACGGCGTAGGTGTTCTGCCCACGATATGCCGATTAGCAGAGATAGTCATTGTGGAACTTAACGTAGCCGTACCTCAAGCCTTGCGAGGCTTGCACGACATCTGTGAGCCCGCCGACCCACCCTACCGCCGAGAACTGCCCGTCTATCGTCCTGGCGACCGCGTGGGCTATGACTGTGTACGTATAGACCCCAGAAAGATTGCTTGTGTGGTGCTTACCGACCGTGCCACCGAGGTATCCTCTTTTGCCGAGACCGATGATGTGACAACGCGCATCGCTGCTAACGTGGCACGTTTCCTTGAGGGAGAGATGCAGGCTGGACGTATCCCACGAGAGTTCCTACCCGTACAAAGCGGCGTAGGCAATGTGGCAAACGCTATTCTTAAGGACTTGGGCAACAGTCCCGTGGTGCCACCCTTTGAGATGTTTACCGAAGTGATACAAGACAGCGTCATTGACCTTATTAAGTGGGGGCGCATACGACTGGCAAGCGGCTCGTCGCTCACTTGTTCGCCGAGTAAGATAGAGGAGATTCTCGCAGCGTTAGACTTCTTTCGCCCGCGCTTAGTGCTGCGTCCGACGGAATACAGCAACTCTCCCGAGATAGTGCGACGCCTTGGTGTGATAGCCATCAACACAGCCTTGGAAGCCGACCTCTGCGGAGCGGTGAACTCTTCCCACGTAATGGGCCGACGTATGATGAACGGCATTGGCGGCTCGTGCGATTTCACAAGAAACGCTTACCTCTCCATTTTTACCACGCCAAGCACAGCCAAAGGAGGACTGATAAGTTCTATTGTACCACTCGTGGCACACCAAGACCACAGCGAGCACAGCGTAAAAGTACTCGTTACTGAATACGGCGTGGCCGACCTACGTGGCCGCTCCCCGCGTGAGCGCGCAGAGGAAATCATTGCCCACTGTGCCCATCCCGACTATCGCCCCTTACTTCAACGTTATTTACAACACTGCCCACCCGGGCACACGGCTTTCAATCCCTCCAATTGTTTCGCCTTTCACCAAGCCTTTGAGCGAAGCGGAGATATGAGAAACGCTGAACTATAGTAATGCGTCTATATTAGAAAAGAAAACCCGCTAAACACTTAAGGGGGGGGGCTATCCTTGATTGCTTTGACATCTACACTTATCTGGGCTTCTGGATTTTTGTAGGTTGCTGCTTGCGAGCCCAGTTGAAAAGGCCAATTGGCAGGTGACAATATCCTTGTGGGTTTTTAATGAGATAGTCCTGATGATAATCTTCAGCAGGAAAGAAATGTTGCAAAGGTTGTAGTTCTACTACTAAATGCTGGCCCAGACGTTCCTCCACGTCACGAAAAACAGTTTCTATCTGGGGGAGTAAAGCCTTGTCGGTATAATATACGCCAGTACGATACTGTGTTCCCACGTCATTTCCTTGACGATTGACGCTCAAGGGATCAATGGCGTGGAAAAACATTTGGGTGAGGAATACTATGCTTACAAAATCTGCGTCATAAACCACACGAACGGTTTCTGCAAAACCTGTGGTATCTGTACAAACTTCTTTATATGTCGGAGCGCGGTTTTCCTTTCCGTTGGCATATCCTACTTGTGTTTCTACAACACCTGCTATTTGTTTGAAGAAATGTTCTATGCCCCAGAAGCATCCACCAGCAAAGTATATTTCACTTGTTTTCATAGTCTTGCATTATTCTATTCCTTATGTCATATCCTACAAAAATGATTCCTAAAGTATTCCGAGCTCGTGAAACATTTGGGCATAGCGAGCTGATTTTTTCTCAAAAGACAAGGGATAGGCACGGCTGGTACTTGGCATACGATAAAATCGTATTGTTCGACCGAAAAGATTAAATGCAGTGCTACTGCCTATATGAGGAGCTGTAATTGCTTCTCCTTGGAGGTTAATCGTTTTAAGAAATGTATCCGTTGCTTTCTGTCCCGTTGTAACAACTGCTTTAAGCAGGGGTAAGTTATTAGCAAGAGCAGCGATGTCGGTAGGTTGCAGTATCTCAAGGAATTTATCAGAAGCATTGTCTCTGAGCCTTCGCACGGCAGTGGCAGTGTCGTAGAGTGCTATACCTTTCTCTTCCAAAAAAGGCACAATAAGATCCAGACGAAACGTGCGATGAGCCTCGTCTACGAAATGCAACCTGTCGTGATAAAAAACATAACCCATAACACGCCACATATCATTGATGTAGTTGGGATAAAAGAAATCTAAGCTCCAACGTGTTCGCGGTGGCGGAAAACTACCAAGCATTAAAATGCGAGCCCTAATGGGAAGAAATGGTTTGAGAGGATGATATTCAATTGTCATAAAATACTATAAGCGGGGCGGTGTGATGCAAAAGTAGCTAAGGTGGGTTCTATTAATTTCCGGCGGTTAAATTTTACATAGATGGGGCTTTAACCTTTTGTCATCCTTATGGCTCTTTTTGATTCCGTCTGTAAGGTTCATCGGTCGTGTAGCCCGCTACACTCACTCTTCAACAGACAGGCTGAAAGCAAAAATAGCTCAGCAATCTGACAAAGCGAATTAATAGAACCCACCCATAAAGCCTAAAACACATCATCCACCAAAGAGTAAGTTGAGAAGAACGACTTAGCTCCTTGGTGGATGAGATTGCTACAATCTTTCTTTTTGGCTATTTAACCTTCACGGAAGCAAGCACTTCGGCCAATGTTGCATCGTCAGCCGCAACGTTCCAAGTGTTAACTCCAAGGAAGTTCTCATCGTCAATCTTCTTGAAAGCTACGAAGTGGTCACCATCCTGAAATGTGACAAAAGCGTTATCGCCGAAAGACTTCTCTCCAAGGTTTTCTGACTACTTTCCTTGGTTCTCTACCGCTACATCCCAATCGTTGAAACGAGGAGTAATTCCAATCTGAGCATCTTTCGTGTGGTCGTCACCGACACCGATACGCACGCCATCATAATCTACATTCAAAACTTTCCATCCAGCAGGAACGGCTACGGAGAACTTCTCGGCTTCATAAGTGCAAGGACCTTCAGTACCGACACCTACATTACTGCTCTCAACTTGCTCTACATCCGTGGAGTCAGCACTTGCAGTATCAGCGTCGGTCTTACCGTTGCACGCTGTGAGAGCTAAGAAACTTGCCGCAACAAGTAAAAAGAAATTTCCTTTCTTCATAGAAATTGGTTTATAAGATGTGAAAACGAAAGTGAATACCGGAAAAGATATCCTTTGGCAAAAGTATTGTTAAAAATGAAACCTAAAAAATTATTAGATAAAAAAGCCCAACACAAAGATAAATGTATTGGGCTTAGTGCAAATTCTGCTATTTGATGACTTGCAAAAGTGTCGCTTATTCGTCAAGTCCGTCTTCTTCGAGCTGCTGCAGACGCTCATATTCGGCTTTGTCGCCTACAACGATGCGTTGGAACTGGCGCAAACCTGTACCGGCAGGAATGAGGTGACCGCAAATCACGTTTTCCTTCATTCCCTCGAGGTAGTCGGTCTTTCCACGAATGGCAGCGTCGTTGAGTACTTTGGTGGTCTCCTGGAAAGAGGCTGCACTCATAAAACTCTTTGTCTGTAGGGCGGCACGCGTGATACCCTGCAGGATCTGTCGGCTGGTTGCAGGAACGGCGTCACGAGTTTCAACAGGCTTGAGGTCACGACGTTTGAGCTGTGAGTTTTCATCACGAAGCTTGCGAGCGGTGACAATCATACCTTTTTTCATCACCTCGCTGTCGCCTGGGTCGGTAACAACTTTCTTGCCCCAAATACGGTCGTTCTCTTCGGCAAACTCCTGCTTATCAACCATTTCTTGCTCTAAGAAGCGGGTATCGCCGGGCTCTTCGATCTCTACCTTGCGCATCATTTGGCGCACGATGACCTCAAAGTGTTTGTCGTTGATTTTCACACCTTGGAGGCGATAAACATCTTGCACCTCGTTAACAATATATTCCTGCACGGCAGTGGGGCCTTGGATAGCCAAAATGTCGGCGGGGGTTACAGAGCCATCGGAGAGGGGCGTACCGGCACGCACGAAATCGTTTTCCTGAACGAGTATCTGCTTAGAGAGCGACACAAGGTATTTCTTTACCTCGCCGAGCTTGCTGGTAACAATGATTTCGCGGTGACCGCGCTTTACGGTACCCATCGTTATCTCACCATCGATCTCGCTTACCACGGCGGGATTGCTGGGGTTGCGTGCCTCAAAGAGCTCGGTGACGCGCGGCAGACCGCCAGTGATATCGCCGGCCTTGCTGACAGCACGCGGGATCTTCACCAGAATGTCGCCCGCTGCGAGTTTCTGGCCATCCTCTACAGCAAGGTGGCCGTTGATGGGGAAGTTGTACGTGCGAGTTACTTGCCCATTCTCATCGAGGATATGTGCCACAGGTACGCGGCTACGTTCTTTCGACTCAATAACAATGCGCTCGCGAAGACCGGTGGCCTCGTCTTCTTCCACACGATAGGTAATGCCTTCCATTACATCCTCAAACTGGATACGACCAGCATCCTCGGTAACGATAACGGCGTTGAAGGGATCCCACTTGGCAATAACCGTGCCTTTCTCTACCACTTGTTTGTCGTTGACAAAGAGGTGGCTACCATAAGGCACATTGACTATTGAGAGTACAATGCCTGTGTTCTGATCAACAAAGTGTGCCTCTGTCAGGCGGCTCACTACAACGCGGCCCGGTGTGCCATCTTCTTCAGTAACACTAACCGTTCGTAGTTCTTCAAACTCTACGCGGCAATCGCTCTTGGCTACAATAGTAGCATTGGCAGCAGCATCGCCAGCCACACCACCGGCGTGGAACGTACGAAGTGTGAGCTGTGTGCCAGGCTCGCCGATAGATTGTGCGGCAATAACACCGACAGGCTCACCTATCTGCACCATCTTGCTCGTGGCGAGATTGCGGCCATAGCACTTCTGACATACGCCGTGCTTGCTCTCGCAGGTGAGAACGGAGCGTATCTCCACGCTTTCTATCGGTGAAGCCTCTATCTCTGCAGCAATTGCCTCGGTAATTTCCTCGCCGGCAGCCAGTATGAGTTTCCCAGAAACGGGGTGGATAATGTCGTGTACAGTGACGCGACCCAAGATACGTTCGCCAAGCGAGGAGATAACTTCATCGCCATCTTTCAAAGCCGAACATACAAGGCCGCGCAATGTGCCGCAATCCTCCTCGGTGATAATCACGTCGTGGCTCACGTCAACCAAGCGACGCGTGAGATATCCAGCATCGGCAGTCTTCAAAGCGGTGTCGGCCAAACCCTTACGTGCACCGTGAGTAGAAATGAAGTACTCCAGCACAGACATACCCTCTTTGAAGTTTGACAGAATGGGGTTTTCAATAATCTGATTGCCCTCGGCACCGGCTTTCTGCGGTTTGGCCATCAAACCACGCATACCAGCCAACTGTGCAATCTGTTCGGCTGAACCACGAGCACCAGAGTCAAGCATCATAAATACAGCATTAAAGCCTTGGTCGGCCTCGGTCATCTCCTTCATCAGTACTTTCTTCAAGTCGGTGTTGGCGTGCGACCACGTGTCAATAACCTGATTATAGCGCTCCTTATCGGTGATGAAACCCATATTGTAGTTGGCTGTTATCTGGTCGATTTCCTCGTTACCTTTGGCCACAATGTCCTTTTTGCTTTCGGGAATGATGATATCATCAAGGTTGAACGACAATCCACCCTCGTAAGCCATACGATAGCCGAGGTTCTTGATGCCGTCAAGGAACTCGCAGGCACGAGCCATACCGACAGACTTGATGACACGTGTAATAATGTCGCGCAAGGACTTCTTGGAGATAATCGTGTTGATATAACCTATCTCGCGCGGCACGAGTTCGTTTACTATCACACGACCTACGGAGGTCTCCACAATATGCTGTACGGGTATGCCGTTCTCAATATCGTTGACCATCACCTTAACGGGAGCGTGGACATCCACACGTCCTTCGTTATAGGCAATGATAGCCTCCTCGGGTCCATAGAATATAAGGCCCTCGCCCTTGGCACCTGGGCGCATCTTTGTGATATAGTAGAGGCCCAACACCATATCTTGTGATGGCACAGTGATTGGTGTACCGTTGGCGGGATTGAGAATGTTGTGGCTCTGGAGCATCAGGAGTTGTGCCTCAAGGATTGCCTCATTAGAGAGTGGGAGGTGTACTGCCATTTGGTCGCCGTCAAAGTCGGCATTAAATGCCGTACAAGCCAACGGGTGGAGCTGAATGGCCTTGCCCTCAATCATCTTTGGCTGGAACGCCTGAATACCGAGACGGTGGAGCGTCGGTGCACGGTTGAGTAGCACAGGATGACCCTTCATTACATATTCAAGAATATCAAATATCATTGGGTCTCGCTTGTCCACGAGGCGCTTAGCACTCTTCACCGTCTTTACTATGCCTCGTTCTATAAGTTTACGGATAACGAAAGGCTTATACAGCTCTGCAGCCATCAGTTTGGGCAAGCCACACTCGCCCATCTTGAGTTCGGGGCCGACCACGATGACAGAGCGTGCTGAATAGTCCACACGCTTACCGAGCAAGTTCTGACGGAAACGCCCTTGCTTACCCTTAAGACTATCACTGAGCGACTTGAGTGGGCGGTTGCTGTCGCTCTTTACAGCACTGCTCTTTCGAGAGTTGTCGAAGAGGCTATCCACTGCCTCCTGCAACATTCGCTTCTCGTTGCGCAGGATAACTTCGGGAGCCTTAATCTCAAGCAAACGCTTCAATCGGTTGTTGCGAATAAGGACGCGACGATAGAGGTCATTAAGGTCGCTCGTAGCAAAACGGCCACCATCAAGCGGTACCAGCGGGCGAAGGTCGGGCGGAGTGACTGGAAGAATCTTCATTATCATCCACTCAGGCTTGTTGATGTCGCGGCTGGCGCGGAAAGCCTCCACCACTTGCAGACGCTTCAAGGCTTCGTTCTTACGCTGCTGGGAGGTGTCGGTGCTGGCGCGGTCGCGTAGTTCATACGACAACGTATCAAGGTCAAGGCTACGCAAGAGATCGTAAACGGCCTCAGCACCCATCTTGGCAATAAACTTATTGGGGTCGGTTTCCTCAAGATATTGATTGTTTTGAGGCAGTTTTTTCACGAGTTCTATATACTCGTCCTCGGTAAGGATATCGTTTTTCTGACATTCGCCTTCTAACACGCCGGGCTGTATCACTACGTAGCGCTCGTAGTAGATAATGGCATCGAGTTTTTTAGTAGGCAGACCGAGCAGATAACCCATCTTGTTGGGCAACGACTTGAAGTACCAAATATGAGCCACGGGAACCACAAGGGAGATATGGCCGGCACGCTCGCGGCGCACCTTTTTCTCGGTAACCTCCACACCGCAACGGTCGCAGACAATGCCTTTGTAGCGGATGCGCTTATACTTACCGCAATTGCACTCAAAGTCCTTCGTCGGACCGAAAATGCGTTCGCAGAAAAGACCATCGCGCTCTGGCTTATAGGTGCGATAGTTAATGGTTTCGGGCTTCAACACCTCACCAAAGGAGTTGGCCTGTATCTCCTCGGGGGAGGCCAGGCTGATGGTTATCTTGGTAAAGTTGTTCTTGACCTTTGTATCTTTTTTGAAAGCCATAGTATCTTTCTTCTTATGAATTGTGTCTGTTAAAGGTATTCTCTTTGGAGTAAAAGGGATAGGTCGTTAGTCAAGTTTGATACTCAATCCTAAACCGCGCAGTTCATGCAGCAACACATTAAGCGATTCGGGAATGCCTGCCGGTGGCATTTGTTCGCCTTTGACAATGGCTTCATAGGCACGGCTACGTCCTGTCACGTCGTCGGACTTAATGGTGAGTATTTCCTGTAATACGTGCGACGCACCAAAGGCTTCAATAGCCCATACCTCCATCTCTCCGAAACGTTGTCCACCAAATTGGGCTTTACCGCCAAGAGGTTGCTGCGTGATGAGGGAATACGGGCCTATGGAACGAGCGTGCATCTTGTCTTCTACCATATGGCCGAGTTTGAGCATATAGGTGATGCCTACCGTGGCTTTCTGGTCAAAGGGCTCGCCGGTGCCACCATCATAGAGCTGTGTGGAGCCGAACTTCGGTAAACCGGCCTTTTCTGTCCATTCACTGAGGTCTTCAAGCTTGGCACCATCAAAGATTGGCGTTGCAAACTTCACACCCAATTTCTTGCCCGCAGAGCCGAGGACGGCCTCAAAGATTTGACCGAGGTTCATACGCGAAGGTACGCCGAGCGGGTTGAGTACGATATCAACGGGGGTGCCATCGGCGAGGAAAGGCATATCCTCCTGACGAACTATCTTGGAGACGATACCCTTGTTACCGTGGCGGCCAGCCATCTTGTCGCCCACACCTATCTTACGCTTCTTGGCAATATAAACCTTGGCTAACTGGATGATGCCGCTGGGTAGCTCATCGCCAATGGTAATGGCAGTACGCTTACGTTTCAGCATAGCGTCCATCACATTATGCTTACGCAGATAGTTTATCACCAACTTGCGGATGAGTTCATTGATATGGTCGTCGTCTGTCCAGTTGTTAAGCAATATAGAGGAGTAGTCCAAATGGGAAAGTACACTCTTGTTGAGTGCTACACCCTTAGCCACTACTTCTGCTCCCAAATTATCGTAGATGCCCTCTGAAGTCTTTCCCTTGGTGAGTTTCAAGAGACGTGACAACATATCGTTGAAAAGTTCTTCAATCTGCGCTTGGAACTCTTTGTCAAGACGTTCCATTTCGGTTTTCTCGGCGGACTTGGAGCGACCACGTTGTACCTTAGAATAAAGGCTACGTTTTATCACTACACCACTCAGCGATGGATTGGCACGGAAAGAGGCATCTTTCACGTCGCCTGCTTTGTCGCCGAAAATAGCACGCAAGAGCTTCTCTTCGGGCGTGGGATCGCTCTCACCCTTAGGCGTAATTTTACCAATGAGTATGTCGCCTGGCTCAACCCTGGCACCTATGCGAATAATACCGTTTTCGTCAAGGTCTTTCGTGGCATCCTCGCTGACATTGGGGATATCGTTGGTGAGTTCCTCCAAGCCACGTTTTGTTTCACGAACCTCAAGAGAGTATTCGTCAACGTGGATACTCGTGAGGATGTCTTCGCGTACCATACGCTCATTGAGAACTATGGCATCCTCGTAGTTATAGCCCTTCCACGGCATATAGGCCACGAGAAGGTTGCGACCAAGAGCTAACTCACCATTCTCGGTGGCATATCCCTCGGTGAGAATGTCGCCTTTCTCTACGTGCTGACCTATCTCGCAGATAGGACGAAGGTCTATAACCATATTCTGGTTCGTGCGACGGAACTTAGGAATGGAGTATTCTACGATATTGCTATCGAAACTTACAAACTCTTCTTCCTCCGTGCGGTCATAGCGAATACGAATCGTTGTAGCATCTACGTATTCTATTACGCCATCGCCTTCTGCCGTAATCATCGTGCGGCTGTCTTCGCAAAGTTGTTTTTCTATACCCGTACCTACGATAGGTGCTTCGCTGCGAATAAGGGGTACGGCCTGACGCATCATGTTCGAACCCATCAGCGCACGGTGGGCATCATCGTGCTCCAAGAATGGAATAAGAGCGGCGGCGATAGAGGCAATTTGCTGAGGCGACACGTCCATAAGCGACACCTCAGAAGGTGGAACAACGGGATAGTCGGCATCTTGACGACATTTCACACGGTCGCGGATGAAAGAGCCATCATCGCGCAACGGGGCATTGCCTTGTCCGATAATCACGCCTTCTTCTTCCTCGGCACTGAGATAGACAATGTTATTATTGTCAAGATCTACTATAGAGTCTTTTACCTTACGATAAGGTGTCTCTATGAAACCCAAGGAATTTATCTTGGCATATACGCATAGCGAGGAAATCAGACCGATGTTAGGACCTTCAGGCGACTCAATCGGGCAGAGACGTCCATAGTGAGTGTAGTGTACATCGCGCACCTCAAAACCAGCACGTTCGCGGCTCAGACCGCCTGGGCCAAGAGCGGAAAGACGACGCTTATGGGTCACCTCAGCAAGTGGGTTGGTCTGATCCATAAACTGTGACAGGGCGTTGGTGCCAAAGAATGAATTGATGACGCTTGAAATGGTCTTGGCGTTAATCAAGTCAGTGGGAGCAAACACCTCGTTGTCGCGCACATTCATACGCTCGCGAATGGTGCGACTCATACGAGCCAAACCTACGGCAAACTGGTTGCTCAGCTGCTCACCCACGGTACGCACACGACGATTGCTTAAGTGGTCTATGTCGTCAACCGTGGCCTTAGAGTTAATGAGTTCTACGAGATATTTGATAATCTCTATGATGTCCTCACGAGTAAGCACACGGACACTCATATCAGTGTCTAAGTTCAATTTCTTATTGATGCGATAACGGCCTACTTCGCCAAGATCGTAACGCTTCTCCGAGAAGAACAAATTGTTGATTACCTCGCGGGCACTGGCATCGTCGGCAGGGTCGGCATTGCGCAACTGACGATAAATGTATAATACGGCTTCTTTCTCGCTGTTACTCGGGTCTTTTTGCAGGGTGTTGAATATAATAGAGAACTCCGAAGCCATCGTCTCCTCCTTATGCAAAAGAATAGTGTCAGCACCGCTATCTATAATATCTTGGATGATATCTGGAGTGATAACGGTTTCGCGGTCAAAAAGCACTTCGTTACGCTCTATAGAAACCACCTCACCCGTGTCTTCGTCAACAAAGTCTTCTACCCAACTCTTCAGCACGCGAGCGGCGAGCTTCCCATCTACAGCCTTCTTCAAGGCGGTGCGATTAACCTTTATCTCCTCCGCTAAATCGAAAATCTGCAGGATTTCTTTATCGGTCTCAAAGCCAATGGCGCGCAAGAGCGTTGTCACAGGCAACTTCTTCTTGCGATCGATGTAGGCGTACATCGCATTGTTAATATCCGTAGCGAACTCTATCCACGAACCTTTGAAAGGTATGATGCGAGCACTATAAAGTTGTGTCCCGTTGGCGTGAATACTGGAGCCAAAGAACACACCAGGCGAACGGTGTAACTGTGAGACCACAACACGTTCGGCACCATTGATAATAAAAGTGCCATTTGGCGTCATATATGGTATTGTACCCAGAAAAACGTCTTGAACACGAGGCTGAAAATCTTCGTGATCAGGATCCGTGCAATAGAGATTTAACTTGGCCTTGAGAGGCACACTGTACGATTGACCACGCTCTAAACACTCTTGTATGGAGTAGCGAGGCGGATCAATGTAATAATCTACAAACTCAAGAACAAAGTTGTTGCGCGTGTCTGTGATAGGAAAGGTCTCTGCAAAGACTTTATACAATCCATCGTTCTTACGAAGTTCAGATGGTGTATCAAGTTGTAGAAAGTCTTTGAAAGACTGCAACTGCACGTCAAGGAAATCAGGATAGAGCATCGGGTTCTTGACGGAGGCAAAATTAACGCGTTGGTTGATGACTTTAGACATTCTTTACTTGAATGAGGAGAAAATAAATAAACTGCGGGAGAATAATCGCGAGGAATTATGTGTACTGAAAAGCGGTAAACGCAAAGACACAAAAAGGTTAAGAACCCTCTACCAGAGGATTCTTAACCCTCACCCTCATTAGGAGGGCTATGTCATAAAAGTTAGGCTACTTCTACCTCGGCACCAGCCTCTTCGAGAGCCTTCTTCAGTGCCTCAGCCTCTTCTTTACCTACGCCTTCCTTGAGCTTGCTGGGAGCACCATCTACGAGATCTTTAGCTTCCTTCAAACCAAGGCCGCAAGCCTCTTTGACTGCCTTAACAACCTGCAGCTTTGCAGCGCCAGCACTCTTGAGAACAACGTCGAACTCGGTCTTTTCAGCAGCGGCCTCTGCAGCACCAGCAGCAGGACCTGCAGCAACTGCAACAGCAGCAGCAGCGGGCTCAATGCCGTACTCTTCTTTGAGAACGTTAGCCAACTCATTTACTTCTTTTACTGTCAAATTTACCAATTCTTCAGCAAGGGCTTTGATGTCTGCCATTTTTCTTAAAAGTATTTTGATTTGTTTATATTAAGGTGAATTAAGAAACTATCATAGTCGGCCTCCCGACGATTTTGTTTACCTTGTGTCCGTGCCTACTACGATGAGTAAAAATGGTTGAAAATTATTCGGGACGCTCGCCAAGTGTTTTAAGTACACCGTGAATGGTTTGTCCACCGCTCTGCAATGCAGAAACAACATTCTTGACCGGCGATTGTAGCAAGGCAACCAGTTCGCCAAGCAATTCCGTCTTGCTCTTGATAGCACAAAGAGCTTCCAATTGATCTGCACCAACATAAATGCTCTCTTCGGCATAAGCACCTTTCAAACCAGGAATCCCGTCCTTAGCTACTTCTTTTATGAGTTTGGCTGGAACATTAGCCGTATTACAGAAGAATACAGCCGTGCTTCCTTTCAAACAAGCATATAACGGGGAGAAGTCAACCTGAGAGGCCTCCATTGCTTTTTCAAGCAACGTATTTTTTACTACCACCATCTTGACTTCCTGCTGAAAACACTTACGGCGCAAAGCACTGGTCTCAGCAGCATTCATACCCGTCACATCTACGAGGTAGAAGTGAGCATATTTTTCCAGTCCCTCGCCGAGCGACTGAATGAGCAATTGTTTATCTTCCTTCTTCATAGCTATGCAATTGGATTATTCTACAATCTTAGTGTCTATCTTAACACTTTGACTCATAGTGGATGAAAGATAAATGCTCTTGATATACGTACCTTTGGCAGCAGCGGGTTTGAGCTTCACAATCGTGTTGATAAACTCACGAGCGTTATCTACCATCTGTTCAACGGTAAAGGAAACTTTACCAATGGAAGCATGTACAATACCCGTTTTGTCTACCTTGAAGTCAATCTTACCTTGCTTCACTTCACGAATAGCTTTCGCTACGTCCATCGTTACGGTACCACTCTTAGGATTCGGCATAAGACCACGCGGGCCGAGTACACGTCCCAGCGCACCAATCTTACCCATTATGGCGGGCATCGTGATGATTACATCAACATCTGTCCAACCACCTTTAATCTTCTCGATATATTCATCGAGACCTACATAGTCAGCGCCTGCTTCTTTAGCAGCGGTTTCTGCCTCAGGGGGGCAAAGACAGAGTACGCGCACCACTTTACCCGTACCATGGGGAAGGGAAACAGTGCCGCGAACCATCTGGTTTGCCTTACGCGGGTCAACACCCAAACGGATGTCTATATCTAAGGAAGCATCAAACTTAGTAAAGGTTATTTCCTTCACCAACTGTGCTGCCTCGGACAGCGTATAAACTTTCCCAGCTTCAACCTTTTCGGCAACTGATTTCTGATTTTTGGTCAGTTTGCTCATTGTTCTGATTGATTTAGAATTGATAAAAGGTTACCCGGGGAAGTCTCCCTGAACAGTGATACCCATACTACGTGCCGTGCCAGCTACGAGTTTCATAGCACTTTCCACGGTAAAGCAATTCAAGTCGGGCATCTTGTCCTCAGCAATGCGACGCACCTCATCCCAACTAATAGAAGCTATCTTCTGACGGTTGGGCTGGGCTGAGCCACTCTTTTGCTTTGCTGCCTCAAGCAATTGGATTGCGACAGGGGGAGTCTTTACCACAAAGGTGAAAGATTTGTCTGTATAGTAAGTTATCACTACAGGCAACACCTTTCCGGCTTTCTCCTGAGTCCTGGCGTTGAACTGCTTGCAGAAATCCATAATATTAATTCCCTTAGCACCGAGAGCCGGGCCTACGGGAGGGGACGGATTTGCAGCACCTCCTTTAATCTGTAACTTGATTAATCCAGCAACTTCTTTTGCCATCTTGATTAAAATAATTAGTGATTAAGCTGATCAATATATGAACAGCGATTGTCGCATAAAAGTATAAGGCACGTAACACTACCTTCTACTCTCGCACGACTTGCATAAAACCTACATCCATCGGGGCACTGCGACCGAACACCTTGACGGCCAAAGTAAGCTTCTTCTTATCGTTATTGACTTTCTCAACAACGCCCGAAAAACCTTTGAATGGCCCATCAGTGACTTTCACAGCGTCGCCTACGTTGAACGGAATTACCACGTCCACATCCTGGTTCTGCAACTCGTCAACACGCCCGAGTAGGTGGTTCACTTCGTGCAGAGGGAGCGGCGTAGGATTGTCCAGTCCACCGAGGAAACCGAGACAATTCGGTGTTTGCCTCAGTTCGTGGGCGACCTCTCCTACCAACCTAGCTTCTACGAACACATAGCCCGAAATAAGATTGTGATCCTTCACGACACGCTTAGAGCCGCGCTGTTGAACAACCTTTTCGGTGGGAATTAATACTTGGCTTACATTATCTTTATAAAAGCCGTTCTTTATCTGGGTGTCGATGTATTCTTTCATCTTACCCTCTTTCCCACTGACGGCACGCAATACGTACCAATTCATTTCTTGAGACATAGTGTGCTAAGAATGGTTTAGGAGTGATAAATGAGCTTCATCAAGTTGTCGAAAACGGTGTCTTCAACGAACACTATCAATGCAATCACAATGGAAGCAATAAGTACGACGATTGCAGTGTGCGTGAGCTCTTTCCTCGTTGGCCATGTGGTTTTGAATGCCAATTCTTCGTAGCACGCTTTGCAATATGTTGCAAATTTCTTAAACATATCTATAAGTGCTTATGGCACGGGAAGAGAGGCTCGAACTCCCGACACCTGGTTTTGGAGACCAGTGCTCTACCAACTGAGCTATTCCCGTAAAAAGAGGCTCACGGCTATCCGAGTGTACAGACGTGAGCCTTTAAGTTAAATTGACAATTATTAGTCAAGAATCTCAGTAATCTGACCAGAACCTACCGTGCGGCCACCCTCGCGGATAGCAAAGCGCAGACCTACGTTGAGAGCAACGGGATAAATCAGGTCAACCTTGATTTCTACGTTGTCGCCAGGCATCACCATCTCAGTACCCTCGGGCAAGTGAATCTCACCCGTGCAGTCCATCGTACGGAGATAGAACTGGGGACGATACTTGTTGCCAAACGGAGTGTGACGGCCACCCTCTTCCTTCTTCAACACATAGATAGAAGCCTTGAAACTAGAGTGAGGAGTGATAGCACCCGGATGCGTGATAACCATACCGCGCTTGATTTCGTTCTTGTCAATACCGCGAAGGAGCAGACCTACATTGTCGCCAGCTTCACCCTCGTCAAGAATCTTGCGGAACATTTCAACACCGGTAACAACAGACTTCTTGTCTTCACCGAGACCGAGGATTTGCACCTCATCGCTCACGTGAATAACACCAGTCTCGATACGACCAGTAGCCACAGTACCACGACCAGTGATAGAGAACACGTCCTCAACAGGCATCAAGAATGCCTTATCTTTATCGCGAACAGGCTCTTGTATCCAGCTGTCAACAGCGTCCATCAGCTCAACAACCTTGTCCTCCCACTCTTTCACACCATTCAGTGCACCGAGAGCAGAACCGCGGATGATGGGCGTATCATCTTCAAACTCATACTGAGCGAGAAGCTCACGCATCTCCATCTCAACGAGCTCAAGCATTTCTTCATCATCCACCATGTCGCACTTGTTCAAGAATACAACAAGACGAGGCACGTTCACCTGACGAGCGAGCAGGATGTGCTCACGAGTCTGAGGCATCGGGCCGTCAGTGGCAGCAACTACAATAATAGCACCATCCATCTGGGCTGCACCAGTCACCATGTTCTTCACATAGTCTGCGTGTCCCGGGCAGTCAACGTGAGCATAGTGACGCTTAGAGGTCTCATACTCAACGTGAGCAGTGTTAATAGTGATACCGCGCTCCTTTTCTTCAGGAGCATTGTCAATTTGGTCGAAAGACTTCACCTCGGAAAGACCAGCCTTAGCCAGCACCGTGGTAATAGCAGCGGTCAACGTGGTCTTACCATGGTCAACGTGACCAATCGTACCAATGTTAACGTGCGGTTTAGTTCTTTCAAAATGTTCTTTAGCCATAGCTTGATATTAATATTAATATGTGTGAACTTTCTCAATCAGAAGCGGCTCGCACCGCCTTAGAGCTGTTAACGAGACTTGAACTCGTGACCTCTTCCTTACCAAGGAAGTGCTCTACCACTGAGCTATAACAGCAATTCCATTTCCTTGTTAGCTTTGAGCGGAAGACGGGGCTCAAACCCGCGACCCCCAGCTTGGAAGGCTAGTGCTCTATCAACTGAGCTACTTCCGCTTTTGCAGCCTTGCGGCTGTGGGCAAAGATGGATTCGAACCACCGAAGGCGAAAGCCAGCAGATTTACAGTCTGCCCCATTTGTCCACTCTGGTATTTGCCCTTGTGCTTAATGAAGCCTAACGCGTTTATTGTTTTTACACATCTGCTCGTTAGCGGGTGCAAAGGTAGGTATAATTCATAAACTGCAAAACTTTTCATCTTTTTTTTTGCTTGTTTTTACATTTTCAGTTGCGAGCAACCGTTCTTTTGGTGTTTTTACTTGGCGATTTCTTGAGCCTCGGAGGTCTCGCATTCTAATGGCTCTACGCGCGCGCGTGTATATATATGGTGTAGCTACCGAAAGAAAGCGGACGGAAACCTATGTCGCCGACCGCTTGAAAAAACTATACTTTAACATGCTTATTTATTCTTTTCCTTATAGCGCTCCACTTGTTTCAACAGTGCTTCAATACACTCCAGAATACCCTCCTCAAAGGTGTCGCACACACGCTCCGCATGTAGTTCGCCGCCTGGCACAGAGAGGTGAAGCCGCGTCTCTTTATTCATTGCTGTCTCAGGTTTCACCACCTTGAGCGTCACCTCAAGCTGCGTCGCACGATCTACTTTCTTTTCTAAGCGAACAGCCTTTTTCTCAATAAAAGCATTCAAGCGCTCATTAATGTCAAAGTGAATCGCTTTAATCTTAAGTTCCATAGTTTTCTCCTTCGGTTTATGCCCCAAAAGGGCGTGAGACATATAAACAATTTAAGGTGGGTGCTATAAATCGGCATTCAAATGCTTTGAGCTATTCTTGATAGAACTCACCTATAAAATCAACAAGGAAATCTGTGCATTTAGAACACGAACAATCTCCCTAAACTGATTTCAAGAGCGAAGATAGCAACAATCCTACAACCTACGGCTAAAAAGACTTCAAAAAGTGGATTTTGACGCAAAAGCAAACATTTTTAACAGAAAAGTATCCCTATTTTATAATTCTTTGTATTTTTGCGGGCAGTGTTGGTGCGAATGCCAACCTTTCTTCGCGCATCGCCGACGCGCTTCCGACAGTTCCAACTACAGCAATTAAAAACCTTATATCTATATACTACACAGATGAAGAAGAAAAACCTACTTCTCGCAAGTAGCCTGCTATTTCTTTTAGGCGGCATCTTGCTTTCAAGTTGTAAAGAGGACATTGACGACAGTGCCTATGCCATTAAGGAAGACCCCACTATTGCCGATATGCTTCAGGAGCGCGAAGACCTCTCGGCCATTACCGCAATCTTCCAGCGCGTACCACTGAGCAAAGCGGAGAATGCTTCGTCGCTTTTCTCCGTACTCTCCGCTCGTGGCAACTACACCGTCTTTATACCTCAAAACGAAGCCGTAGAAGCCTACTGCCTACGTATCACCGGTTCTACCGACATCGCACAGCTCACCGATGAACAAGCAGAACTAATTGCCTATAGCTGTATAATTGACAACGAGAACAGCACAGCCTACGAAACTGCTGAATTTCCCACTGACGGCAGTACATTCCCCAAACCCAACCTCGGCGAGCGTTTGCTCACCTGTGAGGAGAATGAGGACGGCAACTATGTCATCAACTACACCGCAGAACTCGTCACTGGCGACTATAACCACAAAGCCCTCAACGGCTATATGCACGTCGTCTCCGATGTAATCTCTCCATCGGTTGAGAATGTAGCATCGCTTATCGCCGCTGCCGATAATATGCACATCTTCAGCCGCCTCATCACAGAGACAGCTATGGAGTCGCGCATCTCCGCCGACCGTGATCTGGATTATGAAAACGATGCCACACGCCCCGAAGAACGCTACTGGAGTTCCGTAGCCTTCGGAAATGGAAAGGGAAACAACTGGGAAATACCCACGAAGCGTATCCTCGGCATCACCGCATTTGTTGAGACCGACGAAGTATTCCAAAACGAATGGGGCATCTCCGCTCCCGAACTCGACTCCGACGGCAACATCACCAACTGGAGCGAGATTCAAAGCCAGCTGCAAGCTAAGGCGCAAGCTGCATATCCCGAATGCACCGCCTCAGACATCACCAGCACCGACAACGCCCTTAACCGCTTCTTGGCCTACCACTTCCTCAACGGACGCATCGCCTTCAACCGCTTCGTACACCATTTCAACGAGCACAACTATAAGTACGGCTCAAACGCCCTCAATCCACAAAGTGCCAACTACACTGTTAACACTTGGGACTACTTCACCACCATTGCTCTGGGTACCAACGAAGAAACAGGCGAGGACATTCGCGGACTTATCAAAGTCGTTCAAGTACCCGATGGCGACCACGACATCTACCTCAACCGCATCAGCAAGTACAACAACAAGTTGCAGGACGACTATAAAGAAATTTCCACCCTACCCTACCAGCCCGGCATTAACGTACGCATCAACGCCCTCAACGGCACAAACGAAAACAACGGCTCCAATGGCTTCTACTATCCCCTTGATGGCATCCTCGTGTACAACGCTGCCACACGCGAAGCCCTCGCCTCAGAGCGTATGCGTATTGACATCACCACTATTGTACCCGAACTCATCTCCAACAACTATCGCGGTATGCGCTACCAAGCCTTTGAACACGGTTATTTCGACAACATCATTCGCGAAACCGATGCCACAGAGATTTACTATCTGCAATGCGGATGGACAGGCGTAGGCTACTGGCACGACTATCAAGGCGACGAGTTCCTCTTCAGCGGTGTGTTCGACTTTATCCTCCGTCTGCCGCCAGTGCCTAAGACCGGACAGTATGAGCTTCGTATGGGATGTGCCAACAACACCCTTCGTGGTATGGCACAGCTCTACGTAGGCGACTCGCCAGACAACTGCCTGCCTGTGGGGCTGCCTTTCGACCTCCGTCAGAACTCTGGATACAGCAGCACCACACGCACATCTTCTAACCCAGACATCCCCTACATCGCCGATGAAGATCTTGACTGGGACGAAGACCAAATCTTGGAGAACGACAAAGATATGCGCCTGCACGGCTATATGAAAGCACCTAACTATTTCTGGGACAGCCTATACCAAGGACAGTGCCGTAGCCAAGGTGGTGAGAGCCTACCTTGCCTACGTAAAATTGTCACCACGATGAATATGGATGCCAACAAGACGTATTATATGCGTTTCAAATCGGCACTCAAAGCCACTGACACCCAGTTCTTCGTTGACTACTTTGAGTTCGTACCCAAGAGTGTTTACGATGGCGTTGAAGCCGAAGACGTTTGGTAATGTTACAAGGGCATTCCACATAAATTAGCATTTATAGGCCACCCTTACATATAATACCCTAATTGAGTAGGAGGTGAACACTAATCAGAGGTGTTCACCTCCTACTCAATTTTCAATCTTGATAAGATGTTTCTGACTTTCATCTTAGTCCTGTAAAGTCACTTAAAGGACGTATTTTTGAACGATAAGTGTTTATTCCTTGTCGTAAATTAGGGTGCTTGGAGACAATAGTGTCCTAAATAATTTGGCTTAAAATTACGTCAAGTCGCATCAAATCGGTGTGACTTGACGTAATTTTAAGCCAAATTATTTAGGACACTATTGATGTAACTTTGCAAATGAAATTTGAATATGGACGAGAAAACAATAAAAGAAACATTGCTCAAAAATGAGCGGGTATTATTAGAGTGTAAGTACATTTTATAAACTCTATATGGTTTAATAGTCAAATTAGTGGGTAACCTCTAAACATTATTTTTTAGATGACAAAAGAAGAATTCAAGGCATTCTTTGAAAGCCAATGTATTCCAGCAGATTTGCCTTTTGACGAAATCGCCAAAAGGTGGAGCACTATTAATAATAATCTGGATACGATACTACCTTCTAAACTCTTTCGCTTCAGAAAAATTAAGAGGGATGAAAAGGGTAAGGACTATGTGCTTGATTCACTTAAGAGCAAAACTATTGCTACTTGCTCTGCTTCATGCTTCTCTGACAAATATGACGCTCTCTGTTATTTTGATGAGAATAAGGTCAGGGATCTTATAGTAAAATTGAGGCTTAAGGGTCAAATATACTCCTAAAAAGAGCCTTAATTGGTCTTCAGTGGCAATTAAGGCTCTTTTATACACCTAAAATCATTGAAGCGTCCTCTGTTTATCGGGGTTGTACAGTCGCAATAAGTTCGCCAGAAGCAGTTCTCTTCTGTTGAGGGAAAGTCCCCTGTGGTTTCTGAGTTTTGTCTTGATGACAGAGTTGAGTGATTCCAGGGCATTGTTGGTATTGGGGACAGATCCGTCGGGGAAGTCCTGATAGGTGAACAGCATGCTCAGATGCGTTTTGAGGCTGTAATATGCGCTCCTGGTTCTCCTGTGCGTGAAGAAGGATTTCCCGTTATCCGAGACGGTCTTTTCCAGCAGGAAGGCCTTCCAGCGGTCGTGCCAGCCCTCCAGCATGGCACTGAACATTTCCTTGTTGGATGTTGTTAGTGCCGATGCGATTTTCTTCAATTCAATCGATGCGGGCAGTTTGGGCTTGTTGGTCAGCAGCTGGCGTATGCGCTGCATCTGGTGGAACTGGCATAGCTGGTAAGGCGTACCCGACAGCATCTCCTTGATCCCTGTAAAGCCGTCGCTCACAACGGCTTTCACCTCCAGCCCGCTTGCCTTTAGGTAATCCAGCCCCTCACGATAATCATCAAGCCTTTCCTTACGGTAAATGAACTTGAACCACAACACATGGCTG